>Ga0210112_1000022_pt1 | contig 40411 bp, 26 predicted proteins | sample Joice_ThreeSqC_D_FD_184875 | JGI IMG/M metagenome (GOLD analysis project Ga0210112, IMG submission 184875) | Wetland microbial communities from San Francisco Bay, California, USA, that impact long-term carbon sequestration - Joice_ThreeSqC_D2... | ecosystem: Environmental > Aquatic > Marine >... | reverse complement strand
GCGCGGTGGGAAGATGAGCCTGTACGAGGGGGGCATCCGCGTGCCACTCGTCGTCCGCTGGCCGGGCGTGATCGCTGCTGGGCAGGCGAGCGACCACGTCTGGGCGTTCTGGGACGTGCTCCCAACGCTGGCGCAGCTGGCGGGCGCGCAGGCGCCGGACGGTCTCGACGGCGTCTCCATGCTGCCCGCGTTGCTCGGCGCCGGGCGCAGCGGGCACGAGGCTCCCGAGCACGAGTTCCTGTACTGGGAATACGGCAACGGGCTCGGACAGGCGCCTATCCGACAGGCCGCGCGGTGGGGGAAGTGGAAAGGGGTGCGGGCCGACCTGGACGGGCCGCTCGAGCTGTACGATCTCGCCACCGACCTCGGCGAAACGACGGATGTTGCCGCGGACCACCCCGAAATCGTGGCCCGCATCGAGGCGTATCTCGACTCGGCACGCACGCCGACGCGTGCCTACCCGCCCGAGGTCTCCACCTACGGGTACGTGGGGCAGGACTCGGTGAGCGGCTGGTAGGGAAGCGCGCGACGCTGCAGGGAGCCTCGCCGAAATACGCAGGAGTCAGGAGGGTCACCGACCCCTCTGACTCCTGTCTCCTGTCTCCTACTTCCCCAGTCGCTTCGGCCCCGCCGCCACGACCTCGGGGGAGCACCCGTCGGCGAACAGCTTGAAGTTCTCGATGTATCGCGCGGCGAGCGCGTCGTACTTCTTCCAGTACTCGTCCTTGCTGCCCCATGACTCGGCGGGGTCGAGCACGTCGGCCGGCACATCGGGACAGGAGAGGGGCACGTCGAAGCCGAACAGCTTGTCCTTGCGGTACTTCACCTTGTCGAGCTTGCCCTCGAGCGCGGCGTTGAGCAGCGCGCGGGTGTGCCGGATGCTGATCCGCTTGCCGACTCCGAAGCGCCCGCCCGTCCAGCCGGTGTTCACCAGCCAGCAGGTAGCGCCGTACTTCGCCATCTTCTGGCTCAGCAGCCGGGCGTACTCGAACGGGTGGTGCACCATGAACGGCGCGCCGAAGCATGCGCTGAACGTCAGCTGGGGCTCGATGCCGAGCCCGATCTCCGTGCCCGCGATCTTCGACGTGTAGCCGCTGATGAAGTGGTACTGCGCCTGCGCGAGGTCGAGCCGCGCGATCGGCGGCAATACGCCGGTGGCGTCACACGTGAGGAAGATGATGTTCTTGGGGTGGGAGCGAGCCATGCGCTCGGGCACCGTATTGGGAATGAACTCGAGCGGGTAGGACGCGCGCGTGTTCTCGGTGATCGCGTCGTCGTCGAGGTCGATCCGGCGGGTGGTCCGGTCGAACACGACGTTTTCGAGGATGGTGCCGAACCGCTGAGTCGCGGAATAGATCTCCGGCTCGTTCTCCTCGGAGAGGCGGATCACCTTGGCGTAGCAGCCCCCCTCGAAGTTGAACACCCCGTCGTCGCTCCAGCCGTGCTCGTCGTCGCCGATCAGCTGGCGCGTGGGATCCGCCGACAGCGTGGTCTTGCCGGTGCCGCTCAGGCCGAAGAACAGCGCGACGTCTCCCGCGGCGCCGACGTTGGCCGAGCAGTGCATGGCGAGCACCCCCTCGAGCGGCAGCAGGAAATTGAGCACCGTGAAGATCGTCTTCTTGATCTCGCCGCCGTAGGCCGAGTTGCAGATGATGGCGGTGCGCTGGGCGAAGTTCAGGATGATCCCGGTTTCCGTGCGCGTCCCGTCAATGCGCGGATCGGCTTTGAACGATGGCACCGCGATGACCGTGAACTCGGGCACGTGCTTCTTGTAGGCGTCCTGACTCTCGAGCCCGATGAACATGTTCCGCGCGAAGAGGCTGTGCCACGCCTTCTCGGTGATGATCCGGACCGCCATTCGGTAGTCGGGGTCGGCGCCGGCATAGCAGTCTTGGACGAACAGTTCTTCGCCCTGCAGGAACGCCTGCAGGCGGGACAGGAGCGCGTTGAACTTGTCAGGGCTGAACGGCCGGTTGTACTCGCCCCACCAGATCTTGTCCGTGGTGGACGACTCCTGCACCACGAACTTGTCGGCCGCCGCCCGGGCGGTGTGCTTGCCTGTGCTCACCAGGAACGGACCGCCTCGGGACACGCTCCCCTCGCCCCGGAACACGGCCTCTTCGTAGAGCGCCGGAGCGGGAAGGTTCCAGAACACGCGGTCCAGCTCGATCAGGCCGTGGTTCTTGAGCCCGTACTCGCTCTTGAGGTCGGTCGCCTGCTTGACGGCGGGCGTATCGAATTCGAGGTACTTCGCCATGGTCGATCCTCTACACAGTGAGCAGGGTGCCGTGCCGTTGGACGACGGCGCGCCGCCGTGGCGTCCGTCGGGATGCCGTCACATCCAGTCTCGCAAGAGCTTGCGGTCGCCGATGTACAGCTCGTTCGGCGCGTTCGGATCGAGCGCCCACTTCATGCGCTCGACGCCCTCGGTGATGTCCTTGATCGCGCCGCACGTCGAGAGGCGCAGGTACCCGTCCATCCCGAACTCGACGCCGGGCACCGTGACCACCCGGACCTTGTCGAGCAGGAACTGCGACAGTTTGGTTGAGTCCTTCTCGTAGTAGCCGAAGTCGGCGAAGCAGTAGAAGGTGCCATCGGGCTTGTAGGCCTTGACCCCGTCGAACGCCCCGAGCTTCGACATCAGGATGTTGCGGTTGTTCTCCAGCGTCATGCGGAGGCTCTCGACGCCCGACTGGACGCCGTTGATCGCGGCCACGGCGGCGTGCTGGAGCAGCGACGAGGGGCCGGAGGTCTGGTGCCCCTGGATGTTGGTCATGACCTCGGTCAGCCGCTTACTCCCCACGGCCCAGCCGATCCGGAAGCCGGTCATCGCGTACTGCTTCGACACGCCGTTGATCACGACGAGCTTCGAGTTCTCCGACAGGTCCTTCGCGTAGTCGTAGCAGCTCAGCGGCTTGCGGCCGTCGAACACGAGCCGGTGGTAGATGTCGTCCATGATCAAGTACAGCCCGCGTTTCTCGCAGAACTCCACGATCTCGGCGATGAACGACTCCGAGTACATGATCCCGGACGGGTTGTTCGGGCTGTTGATGATCACGGCCTTGGTGTAGGACGTGACGTTCTGCTCGATGTCCTGTAGCCGCGGATGGAACGAGCCGTCCTCGGCCTTCACCGGCACCGGCACCGCGCCGCAGAGCTTCACCATCTCCGGGTAGCTCACCCAGTAGGGGACGGGGAAGATGACCTCGTCCTGTGGGTTCAGGATCGCCTGCAGGCAGACCATGATCGACTGCTTGGCACCGCCCGACGCGATCACGTGCTCCGGCTCCACCCGGCGGCGGTAGAACTCGTCGGTGTAGCGGATGATGGCCTGCTTGAGCGCCGGGATGCCGTCGGCAGGCGTGTAGCGAACCTCCCCCGAGTTCAGGAGGGCCGCGGCGGCCACCAGCGCGTCGATGGGCGGCTTGCTCTTCGGCTCGCCGCCGCCGAGGTGGATGACCGGCTCGCCCTTCGCCCGCAGGATCGCCGCGGTCTCGTTGAGCTTGAGAGTGGCCGACTCGCTGATCGACTTGCCGATAAGACTGATGCTCATCGCTGTGCCTCTGACAGGTGCGTCGCGTCCGGCCGGGCTGGCCGAGGGCGTCTGAAGGTCGGTCCCATCCGCACCGCGCCACCCGCCCAAGATAGGAGAATCGCTATGCGGTTCGAAGAGCCTCAATCTATCGGGTTCGCGGTGTCGCGCTCAAGCCGTGCTGGGCGGCCGGCGGCCCCCGGCGCCCGGATTCCTTGACGTCCGGCCGCCGAAGCGTACCGTTCACCCGTAACCCACACGGCATCGTGCCCATGACCCCCGAAGAGACCCGGCCCCGTTCGGTCGCCGAGACGCTGCGCGACGTACCGATGTTCTCCCAGCTGCGCGACGACGACTTGGCTCAGATCGCCACCCTCATGCACCGGCGCCGCGTGCGCAAGGGCGAGGTCATCCTGCTCCACGGCGATCGGGTGGCGGCGCTGTACCTCATCGCCGAGGGACGCGTCAAGCTCGTGGCGAGCGGCGAGGACGGGAAGGAAGTGATCCTCGCGATCCGTGCGACGGGCGACTTCTTCGGCGAGTCGTCGCTGTTCGAGGAGCAGCCGCACGACACCACCGTGATCGCCCTGGAGAACACGGAACTGCTCCTGCTGCGTCGGGAGGATCTGCACCGCTGCCTCCGGGACATCCCGGACATCGCCATCGGACTGCTGCGCACGCTCGTGCATCGGCTGCGTGAAGCGGACGCGCGGATCGGTGTGCTGACGCTGCTCGACGCATCGCAGCGCGTCGCGCACGTCCTCCTCGAGCTGGCGGACGAGCACGACGGAACGCGGATCTCGCGGCCGCCGACGCACCAGTTCCTGGCCGAGCTGATCGGCGTCACCCGCGAGACCGTCTCCCGCGTCATGAGCCAGCTCGCCGAGCAGGGGCTCATCACGACGGTCCGCGAGAAGGCGATCCTGCCCGACCGCCGGCGCACGGGGGTGGGCAAGCCGGCCTCGACGATCGAAGTCTCGCAGCGGGCGCTCCAGATCCGCGACCGCCGCCGGCTCGAGGTCGCGGCGGGCCGGAACTAGCGCGCTACGCGGACCCGAGCTTCGCCAGCTCTTCCTCCAGCACCCCCGTGAAGAGCGGAACCTTGTAGCCGTTTCGCTTGAGCGGGCTGGCCGCCGCCATCGCCGCCTCGGCGGCGGCGCGGCAGGTCGCGGCGTCGAGCGCCTTTCCCCTGATCGCCGCTTCCGCCTCCCGGGACCGCCACGGAACCGGCGCGGCCCCGCTCAGCACCACCCGCGCGTCCGCCACCCGGCGTCCGTCGAAGCGCACCGCGAGGGCGACGCCGGCCAGGGCGAAGTCCCAGGCCCGCCGCGCCCGCACCTTTCGGTACGAGCTGCGCAAACCGGCCGGCGGGGGCGGCAGCACGATTTCGGTTACCACCTCGCCCGGCTCGAGCGCTGCCTCCCGATGGACGTCCGTTTCGGGCAGGAGATAGAACTCGTCGATCGGCACCGTCCGGGTGCCGTCGGGGCCGGCGATCCGGACCGAGGCCCCGAGCGCGGTGAACGCAGGTGCGGTGTCCGACGGGTGCACGATGTAGCAGCGCGCCCCGCCCAGGATGCAGTGGTACTGGTTCTCCCCCGCCATCGCGTAGCAGGTGGTGCCGCCCTTGCGCAGGCAGTGGAACTCCCCGCGGAAGTACCAGCAGCGCGGGCGCTGGCAGAGATTGCCGCCAATCGTGCCTTGGTTGCGCAGCTGCGGGCTCGCCACCTCGGATGCCGCCTGGGCGAGGCCGGCATAGCCCTCGCGGATCAGGGGGTCCGCGGCGACCTCGGCGACCCTGGTGAGCGCCCCGATGCGCACGCCGCCGTCCGGGGTCCGGCGGATGCCGGCGAGATCGGCCAATCCCGAGAGGCTGACGACCTTCGTGGCGCCGAACACGCCGTCGCGCAGGCAGCCGAGGAGGTCGGTGCCCCCGGCGTGGACGCGCGCACCGTCGGCGCGGAGGTGCTGGAGGGCTTCGTCGAGGGATCCGGGCCGAACATAGGCAAACGGAGTCAGCATGGCTCAGCCCTCCCCTCTGGCGGCGAGCGCCTGTACGACGTGGGCCGGGGTCATCGGCGTGGCGGTGAGCCGTACGCCGATGGCGTCGCAGATCGCGTTGGCGATCGCCCCGCCCGTCGGTATGGTCGCGGGTTCGCCGATCCCCTTGGCGCCCGCCGTGTTGGCCTCGTTGTCCGGCACGTCGATCGGGAAGCACGTCATGTCCGCCGGGACGTCGAGCGCCGTGGGCAGCTTGTAGTCGTGCCAGTTCCTGTTGCACAGCTTGCCCGTTTGATCGACGTCGAGGACCCGGGCCTCGGTCATCACGTACCCGATGCCCATCGTGATCCCGCCGAACACCTGGTTGCGGTAGGTCAGCAGGTTCATGACGCGCCCGCTGTCGTTCGCCCCGAGGAAGCGGACGATGCGTACCTCGCCGGTCAGGGTGTCGACCTCCACCTCGCAGAACTGCGCGGCAAAGGGGTTGATGGCCTTCCCCTCCGGGTTCGGACCCCGGTAGCCGACGCCCGTGATCGAGCGCCGTTGCCTGAGCGCCCGCAGCCTGGGGATCGGCGTGGTCTTGGAGGCGTCGGCCGAGCACACGATGCTGCCGCCCTCGAGGGAGAGCGTGGCCGGATCGACCTGCAGCTCCTCGGCGGCGAGGTGGAAGAGCTGCTCCCGCACGTCGATGGCCGCCGCGCGTACCGCCGGCGACTCCGTCGGGATCGTCTTGCTCCCGCCGCTCGCCGACGCCCACTGCGTCGTGCTGGTGTCGGCGTTCTCGATCTGCACGCCGTCGTAGGGGACGCCCAGCTCCTCGGCCACGACCATCGCCATCACGGTCTTGGTGCCAGTGCCGATGTCGCTCGCGCCCATGTTGAGGTTGACACTGCCGTCCGCGAACAGCTTGACGATCGCGGTCGATGGCGGCCCACCGCCGCCCGCCGCCCACATGCCCGCCGCCACGCCGATCCCGCGACGAAGGCGGCCCCGATTGCCGCTCCGGGCGATCTCGTCCCGCGTCTCCTTCCAGCGGAAGGCCTTGGCGCCATCCGCGAGACACGCCTTGAGACCGGTCGTGGTGTAGGGAATCCCCCCGCGCATCTGGCTCACGGTCGGGATGTTCTTGAGGCGCAGCTCCACCGGATCCATCCCGATGGCCTCCGCTAGGGCGTCCATCATCTGCTCCAGCGCCCAGGAGCTCTGCGGATGCCCGGGGGCGCGGAACGGCCGCGCGGGGCCCGCGTTGATGAAGATGTCCGTGAGCTCGGTCCGCACGTTGGGGCAGAGGTACTGGTCGGCCAGGAGGAAGCTGGTCGGGGTCCCGCCCGAGCGATACGCCCCGCCGGTCCCGCTGCCCACGAACTCGAGCGCGGTGAGCGTGCCGTCCCGCTTGACCCCGGCCTTGAGGTGCATGTTGCCCGGCGGGCGGTTGCCTACGTTCAGGAACGAGTCCTCACGCGTGGTCGTGAGCTTCACCGGCCGCGCGGCCTGTTTGGCGAGGAGCGATGCGATGATCGTGTAGGCGCCTGCCTGTAGCTTGCTCCCGAACCCGCCGCCCATGTAGTGCCCGATGACCCGGACCTTCGACAGTGGCAGCCCGAGCGCCTCCGCCACCTGAGGCTGCACGTTGTACACCCCCTGTGTGGACTCCCACACGGTCAGACTGTCGCCGTCCCATTGGGCTACGCAGCCGTGCAGCTCCATCGGGGTGTGGATCTCGCACTCGGTCCGGTAGTCCTGCTCGAGGACGACGTCCGCATCGGCGAAGCCCTGCGCCACGTCACCGCGGGCGTAATGCTGCGTGTCGCCCGCCTGGTTGCCCTCGTCGTAGATCTTGGGCGCGTCGGGTGCCAGCGCGCGGCGCTCGTCGGCCACGAACGGCAAGACCTCATAGTCGACGGCGATTGCCCGCAGCGCATCGAACGCCTGGTACGGCGTCTCCGCCGCGACCGCCGCGACCGGCGTCCCCTCGTAGCGGCACCGTGCGAGGAACAGCTGATTGCGGATCGTGTCGGCGTGCGGTTCGAGCACGCCGGGGATGTCGAACGCGCTGATCACGCCGCGCACCCCCGGCAAGGCGCGGGCGGCCGCGACGTCCACCCGCCGAACGTTCGCGTGCGGATGCGGGGAGCTGAGGATCGCGCCATACAACATCCGGGGGAGCGTCATGTCGGCCGGATACACCGCCGTGCCGCTCACCCGTTCGTAGGCATCGACCCGCGGCAGTGGCTTGCCCACCACCCGTGTCGTGCCCCACGGCTCGGGATCTGCGGGCGGCTCCGGGGTGATCGGGACCTCGACACCCTCGGTGTAGTAGCGGTCGTCCGGGTCCGGTCTCATGATGCACCTCCCCGCTCACGCTTGAGCTCCGCGGCCCGGTGCGCCGCCTTGAAGATGTGCGCATACGTGCCGCAGCGGCACAGGTTGCCGCTCACCCCCCTGCGGATCTCGTCGAGCGACGGATCGGGATTTTCCCGGAGGAGTCCGTCGACCGCCATGATCTGTCCCGGGGTGCAGTAGCCGCACTGGAACGCGTCCTCTTCGACGAAGGCCTGCTGGGTCGGACCGAGGTCTTCCCCGTCCATCAGCCCCTCGAGCGTGGTGACGTGCCGATCCGCGGCCTCCACGGCCAACGTGAGGCAACTGTACCGGGGGATGTCGTCGATCAGCACGGTGCAGGCCCCGCACTCGCCACGCTCGCACCCGATCTTGGTCCCCGTGAGCCCGAGCCGCTCGCGCAGCACGTACGCCAGCGACCAGCGGGGCTCGACGAGCACCTCGTGGCGCCGCCCGTTGACGTGCAGGGCGACCTTGACCAGCTCCTCCGCCTGCACGACGGGCGTCCCCGTGGGCTCGGCGGCGACGCGGCTCACCGACGCGGCGGTGAGTGCGCCCGTGCCGACCGAAGTCAGGAAGCCGCGGCGACTGACCCTTCCTCCGCGTTTCGGCGCCTCGGCATCGCGTTCGTGGGCATCGGACATGATGGTCTCTCCTCGGAGTAGTCGGGCACGGCGGCTGCGGGATGCGGCGTGGACGAGCCCCGGATCGGGGCCGGATGGCGGTGTCCGCCGTAGCGCGGGCTCAATGTTCTCTAGTTGCCCTGCAGGGATGAAGCAGGGATGAAACAGCGATGAATTCGGCGTAAGGTGGGCGCGCGGTAAATTAGGACTGGAACAGTCCTAATTCGCTGCTCGCTTGGCTGTACTGCTTCTGCGTTCCGTGAAGCGGTGGGGAACGCACGGTCTCGACCATGCGGGCAGGTCGAGGCCGGAACCCGCCGCCAAATTCCGCCGGGACATGCTGACCCGGTCCGTCAGGCGCCGCGGATCGTGGCGAGAACCTCGGGCAGGAGGAGGCGCGTGGTGGCCATCGCCTCACTCGCGTGGATGGTCTCGTTTCCCTCCCAGTCGCCGAAGTAGCCCCCGGCCTCACGCAGGATCGGTGGGAATGGGGCGCAGTCCCACGGGCTCATGATCGGGTCGAGTGCCACTTCCGCCCGTCCCGTCGCCACCAGCAGGTAGGCGTAGGCGTCGGCCCATCCGGCGCAGAAGCCCGCCCCGCGCTGCAGGCGCTCCCACGCCGGACCGCGACCGTGCCGTGCGAAGGCGGCCGCGTTGGCGTGCGTCACGATCCCGCCTTTGAGTGCGGCGACTGACGACACGCGGGCGGGCCGGCCGTTCCACCGGCACCCCTCGCCCGTCGCGGCGGCGATCATCTCGCCGAGTGCGGGGAAGTACGCGACGCCGACCTCGCTCCGCCCGTTCACCTCGAGGCCGATGAGCGCCGCGTAGAGCGGAACGCCACGCACGAACGCCCGGGTCCCGTCGATCGGATCGATGTACCACCGGTGCGTCGCGCCCTCGCGGTCGTCGGCGCCGAACTCCTCGCCCACGATCGCGTGGTCCGGAAACGCGTCCTCGATCTCCCGCCGGACGAGTTCCTCCGCCCTCCGGTCGGCGATGGTCACCGGCGAGTCGTCCGGCTTGAAGTCGGGGCGAACTCCCGTCTGGAAGTAGCCGAGGGTGAGCTGGCCGGCGCGCCACGCCGTCTCGGTGGCGAAGTCCAGGTAGTCGCGAAGAGAGTGGGTCACGGGTGCCGCTCCGGGTGAGGGTCCCGGACGGTAGATAATCGGCCTGCGGAGGGCCCGGAAGGGCGCGCGGCCAGCTACGGTGGCAGCACCGGCGCCGCCTCGATCGCCTCCGCCACCGCCCGCCGCAGCCGATCCGGCGTGAACGGTTTGGGAAGGAAGTCGGTCGCCCCCTGCTTCATCGCGGCGACGGCCGTTTCGATGGTGGGGTAGCCCGTGATGGCCACGACGGCCGTCTGCGGCGCCAGATCCCGGATGCGTGGGATGAGGTCCAGCCCGGAGGTGCCCGGCAGATAGAGGTCGAGGATCACTACGGCGGGCTGCAGGGAGGCCGTCAGTCCGAGGCCGCCTTCGGCATCCGCGACGGCCGTGACCTGGTACCCCGATTTGGCGAGGGCCTGCTGGCACGCGGTGCGCATCACGTCGTTGTTGTCGACCACGAGGACGACGGCGCCATTCGGTTGACCCGACATGTTCCCCCCCGGACGGGGTCTGCTGCACGGTACGGCCTGACGACGCGACCACACATCCGGAGATGGGCGCATGCGTATCTCGGTATTCCCTTACTTGCGGTCCGCGGATCGCGGCGACGGCGCGGGCCCCGCTCTCTAGCCGCTTGCCGGCCCTGCGCCTATCGTAGGGCCTTCGGGCGCTCGCCAACGGCCGCCGGGTGCGGCCACGATACCCGTGAGGGGAGGGGAATCATGCGCCGTTCGCTCTCGACCGGCCTGCTCTGGTGTGTGGCCGCCGTCATCGCTCAGGTGCCGCTTGCGCGGCCGGCGTGCGGCCAGGTCGCTGACTCCGTGCTCGTGCAGGCGTTCCGTGCCCGGAACATCGGCCCCGCCAACCCGGGCGGCCGCGTGGTCGACATCGAGGCGGCGGAAGACGATTTCCGGGTGGTGTATGTGGCCGCCGCATCGGGCGGTGTGTGGAAATCGACGAATGCCGGCAACACCTGGACGCCGATTTTCGACGACTATCCCTCGGCGTCGATCGGCGATATCGCGCTCTTCCAGCCCAATCCCGAGATCGTGTGGGTCGGCACCGGCGAGGCGAACAACCGGAACTCGGTCGCCTGGGGCGACGGGATCTACAAGTCGGTGGACGGAGGGAGGACGTTCGTCCCCACAGGGCTCACGTCCACGCACCAGATCGCGCGTGTCGTGACGCACCAGACCGATCCCGACCTGGTGTACGTCTGTGCGATCGGCCACCTCTGGGGCTATACCGGCGACCGCGGGCTCTTCCTCACCACCGACAGCGGCGACTCCTGGCGGAAGCTCGGGGGTGGGCTGCCCGACGACGGCCGCACGGGCTGCACCGATCTGGTCATGGACCCGAACGACCCCGACGTGCTCTATGCCGCCTTCTACCAGCGGCGGCGGCTGCCGTGGACCTTCACGAGCGGCGGCCCCAACGGCGGGATCTTCAAGTCGGTCGACGGCGGCCGGACCTGGCGCAAGCTCACGCAGGGTCTGCCCGCGGGGGAGACCGGCCGGATCGGTCTCGCGATCTACCGGCGCGATCCCCGCATCGTCATGGCCTTCGTCGAGGCCGCGGCCTCCGACGACCTCTCCCGACCCGGCAGCGGCATCTACCGCTCCGAGGACGCCGGCGAAACGTGGACCTACGTCAACACCTACAACAACCGGCCGTTCTACTACAGCCAGATCCGGATCAATCCGACGGACGATCGGCTGGTCTACGCCCTCACGACCCGGCTCATGGTCTCCGAGGACGGCGGCCGCACGCTCCGCAACCGGAGCGGGGACCAGGAGATCCACGGCGACTTCCACGCGATGTGGCTCGACCCCACCGACGGCGACCGCTACTACATCGGGGACGACAAGGGCGTCTTTCTGACGTTCGATCGCGGCGAGCACTTCTTTTTCCTCGACAACCTGCCGATCGCGCAGTACTACCGCATCGGCCTCGACATGCGCGACCCGTACTACATCTACGGGGGACTGCAGGACAACGGCACGTTCGGCGGACCGAGCTTCGCCCGGGACAACCGCGGCATCCTCAACGACTATAACTGGAAGCTGCACTGGGGGGACGGGCAGTACATCGCGATCGATCCGACCGACTGGCGCACGCTCTACACCGAGGCGGAGAACGGGAGCTTCCGCCGCTACGACGTGCCTACCCACCGCTTCTCCGCGGGGCCGCCGGGTCCCGGGACCCTGACGAACTACGACGAGGCCGTGCCCGAGGCGGTGCGCCGCGGTGGTCGCGAGTTCCGATACAACTGGTCGGCCCCGCTGGTGATGTCGCCGCACGATCCCCGGACGCTCTTCCTGGGGAGCCAGTATCTCTTCCGCACGCGGGACGGCGGGGAGTCGTGGACGATCATCAGCCCCGACCTCTCGGTGGGCGAGCCAGAGACCTGCGCCCAGGGCCAAAGTGGCGGCATCACCCCCGACAACACCGGGGCCGAAAACCACTGCAGCCTCACGTCGATTGCCCCCTCGCCGGTCACGCCCGACGTGATCTGGATCGGCACCGACGACGGCAACGTCCAGGTGACGCGGGACGGAGGACGGACGTGGACCAATGTCCGCGACAACGTCCCGGACGTGCCGGCCGGGATCTGGGTGGGGCGGGTCGAAGCGTCGCATCACGATCCGGCTGTCGCGTACGCAGTGTTCGACGGCCACCGCAGCGACGTGTTCACGCCGTGGGTGTTCCGGACGGACGACTTCGGCCGGACCTGGACCAGCCTCGCCGGCGATCTGCCGGACGGCGAGGTCGCGTATCTGGTCCGCGAAGATCCGCGGAACCCGAACATGCTCTTCCTCGGTACGGAGTTCGGGCTCTACGTGTCGCTCGACCGCGGCGGCAGCTGGACGCGGTTCCGCAACGGGTTCCCGACCGTGGCGGTCCACGACATGAAGATTCACCCGCGGGACAACGATCTCGTGATCGGAACCCACGGCCGCGGCATCTGGATCGTGGACGATATCACGCCGCTCCAGCAGCTCGATCCCGCGATGACGGGTCAGCACGCCTTCCTGTTCGAGCAGCGGCCCGTGACGCTGTGGGAGAACACGAGCCGCGGCGGCCAACGGGGACATTTCTGGTTCGGCGGCGAGAACCCGCCGACGATCGAGCCCGCAAGCAGCCTGCCGCGCGGCGCGTTCCGCAACACCGCGTTCGTCACCTACTACATCGGGGACGGCACGCAGGGTGACGTCAGCCTCGAGATCCGCGATCCCGTGGCGGGACGGACGCGCGCGGTGAGCGTCCCCGGCGAGCCCGGCATTCACCGCTACCGGTGGGACCTCCGGTTCGACGCCGAGCCGTACACGTCGGCGCAGGTGGCGCAGGTGGAGGCCGCGTTCGAGCGGCTCCTCGCGGACGCCGGCCCGTACGGTGTGCAGCTCCGGCGGATGCGGGACCGGTTCCGGGCCGCGCAGACCGGCGAGGACCAGCGCCGCGCGGTCCAGCCGCTGCTCGATCCGGAGACGGGCTCCGGTCTCGGTCCCGAATTCGGCCAGCCGGTCGCCGGGCCCGGGAGCTACATGCTGACGCTGGTGGCGGGCGGGGAGACCTCAATGACGAGCCTCACGGTCCGGCCGGATCCTCTGCTCGACGCGCCGCGGTGACGATCCGGGAAGAGTCAGATGACAGGCACGAGCTGCCAGATGCCAGATGCGAGCGGTGACAGGTCTGCCCAGCGAGCTGCGCATGGCACGATGCGCCACCGGCTCACTTCGGACATCTGACATCTGAGGCCCGTGATGCCATCGATCGACGTTCCGGCCGACCTGCGGGCTGCTCTGGCCGACCGCTATGCCCTCGAGCGGGTCGTCGGTCAAGGCGGGATGGCGACCGTCTACCTTGGCCGCGACCAGAGGTACGAGCGCGCGGTGGCGGTCAAGGTGCTCCGGCGGGACCTCGCCGCCTCGCTCGGTACCGACCGGTTCCTCAAGGAGATCGAGATCGCGGCGCGCCTCGCGCACCCGCACATCGTCGCGCTCTTCGACTCCGGGGAAGCGGGCGGTTTCCTCTACTACGTCATGCCGTTCGTGGACGGCGAGTCGCTGCGCCACGTGCTGCACGAGCGTGCGCCGCTCACGCTCTCCGGGGCACTGGCCATCACTCGGCAGGTGGGTGACGCCCTGGGGTACGCGCACCGGATGGGCGTGCTCCACCGCGACATCAAGCCCGAGAACATCATCCTCGCCGACGGCCACGCATACGTTGTGGATTTCGGGATCGCCAAGGCGGTGAGCACCGCGGGCGGGTCCAACGTCACCCGCACCGGCTTCGCCCTCGGAACGCCCGGGTACATGAGCCCGGAGCAGGCGGCGGGGATCCGCGACATTGACGAACGCACCGACGTGTACGGGCTCGCGTGCGTCGTGTACGAGATGCTCGTCGGCGAGCCCCCGGGGCTCTGGGTCACGGAGACGGCCGCGGCGCTCGGGCGTTTTGTGGACGCGTCACCCGAGCACCGAACCCAACTCGATCGGCTCCCGGGCCGTGTCGAGCAGGTCCTCGCGCGCGCGCTCGCCCTCCGCGCGACGGACCGCTTTCCCACGATCTCGGCCTTCGTGGAGGCGCTGACGGATGCCGCGGAGCGCTCGGATCTCCGGTACAGCGACGAGGAGATCCGGGAGATCGTGGGCCGGGCGGCGCGGATCCAGGCCGTGCGCCCCACCGAAGAGGGATTCCTCTCGATCGGCGGGGTCGAGCGCTTGGCTGCCGAAGTCGGCATCCCGCCGGAGGACGTGCGGCGCGCCCTCGCGGAGTTGCAACCGGAGTCCGACCGCGTGCCAGTCCTGGCTGGGCCCGCGATGCCTCCGCCGCGCGCGCTCCCGCTCACCGACGTGCGCGTCCCGCCGATCGTGGTGGAACGCGTCGTCGAGGCCGCTCTGACGGCGGACCTGGTCCCAGCACTGGTGGAGGGAATCGAGTCGAAACTCGGGCGGGGACAGGCCACCGTCCGCGACGGCGCGTTGACGTGGACCACGACCGCCGAAGCGGGGCAGGTCACCGAGATCGCCGTCTCGCCACGCGGCGGGGTCACGGTGATCCGGATCCGCGCGCAGATCGAGAAGATGACGGGGCTGGTGCTCGGCGGGGTGGCCGGAGCGATGATCGGTGGGTTCGTGGGCCTCCTGCTTGGGGGCGTGGTCGGTGGCGGGAATCCCTCGGTCACCTCCTTCTGGGGATTTGTCGGCACCATCGCCGGGTCGTTCGGCTTGTCGCAGGCGCTCGTCGTGACGGGGAAGAACCAGCGGGAGCGGGACCTTCGCGCGCTGGCAGAGCGGCTCGCCGATCGCCTGACGGCCGAGCGGGCACTCCCGGGTGCCGGCAGGAACAATGTGGGTGGACCGGACGATCGCCCGGCCCGCGACTGGGGCGAGGTTTGAACCATGACTCGGGTCGGCACGAGCGATCCGTGTCCGAGGCCAGTCGCGCCTCCGCGCGGTCGGGCAGCCACGTGAGGCGTGCCCGGCTGGCGCCGCGGAAGATCGCGAGAGAGGTTTCAACCTTCCGATTCCCTACGAACGGCACCATGCGCTCCATCATCCGACGCTCCCCGCTCGCCACGCTCGCGCTGCTCCTGCTCGCCTGCGAGCCGGCCACGACTCGCAAGGCCGTGCCGGCGGACTGGCCGTTCCCGCTCGACGCGAAGCCTGTGGCGGCCGCGCACGGGATGGTGGTCTCGACTGACGCCTATGCGAGCGACGTCGGGGTCCGGATCCTGGAGGCCGGCGGCAACGCCGTCGATGCGGCGATCGCGACGGCGCTCGCGCTCGCTGTCGTGAATCCCGAGGCCGGCAACATTGGGGGTGGTGGCTTCATGCTCCTGCGCTTTGCCGACGGCCGCACGGCGGCGCTCGACTATCGCGAGAAGGCCCCGCTGGCCGCAACACGCGACATGTATCTCGACGGGAATGGCGAGCTGACGGACGCCTCGGTGCTCGGGCATCTCGCGGCGGCGGTCCCGGGAACGGTGGCGGGTCTGTGGGAAGCGCACCGCCGGTACGGCGCGCTGCCGTGGCGCGACTTGGTCGAGCCCGCGCTCCGGCTGGCGGAGGGATTCGAGGTGCGCGAGCGTCAGGCCCGCTCGCTGCGCGCGTACGAGTCGGACCTGCGCATCTACCCGACTACCGAGGCGACGTTTCTTCCCGATGGCGGTCCACCCGCGGTGGGCGACACCTTTGCCCAGCCCGAGCTGGCCGAGACGTTGCGCCGCATTCAGGAGCTGGGTCGCGACGGATTCTACCGCGGCGTGACGGCGGACCTGATCGTCCAGGAGATGGAGCACGGGGGCGGGCTCATCACGCATGAGGACTTGGCGGGCTATGAGGCCGCGTGGCGGGAGCCGATCCAGTTCGAGTACCGGAATCACACCGTGATCTCGATGCCTCCATCCTCATCGGGAGGCGCCACCCTCGCCGAGACGGCCAACATCCTCGAGGGGTACGATCTTGCCAAGCTCGGCTGGCATTCCCCGGAGACGATCCACCTCCTCGCCGAGGCGTGGAAGCGGGCGTACGCCGACCGGAACGCCTACCTCGCCGATCCCGACTTCGTGCCGATGCCGCTGGAGCGCATGATATCCAAGGCGTACGGCGAGGAACGGCGCGCGACCATCTCCCTCGACCGCGCCACACCTTCACTCGACGTTGGCCCCGGCCTCGGCACGCCGGAGCGGGAGCGGCAGACCACGCACCTCTCCGTGGTGGATGCAGCGGGGAACGCGGTCTCGCTCACGACGACGCTCAACTCGTTCTATGGGTGCAAGGTCACGGTGGCCGGCGCCGGATTCCTCCTGAACGACGAGATGGACGACTTCGCCGCGCGGCCGGGCACCGCAAACCAGTTCGGGCTCGTCCAAGGGGAGAACAACGCCGTCGAGCCCGGCAAGCGGATGCTCTCGGCGATGACGCCGACCATCGTGCTCGATCCGGCCGGCCGCCTGCTGCTCGTTCTCGGAAGCCCCGGCGGCGCGACGATCATCACGAACGTCTTCCAGAACATCAGCAACGTGATCGACTTCGGCATGGGGATCCAGGCCGCGGTCAACGCCCCGCGCCTGCACCACCAGCACCTGCCCGACCGGATCCAATACGAGCCGAGGTCCCTGCGGCCGGAGACCGTTGCCGCGCTCGAGGCGCTCGGTCAGACCGTCGAAGCGCGCTACGACGCCAACGCACTGTACCCGTACATCGGCGACGTCCAGGCGATCATGGTGCGACCGGACGGGGTGCGCGAAGGAGCGTCGGACCCACGGAGAGGAGGAGCGGCGAAGGGGTACTGATGTTCAGTGGCGCAAGGTGCGGGACGCACGGTGGCCGGAGGGTAGCGGGAAGAGGGAAGCGGGAGACCGGGCGATCCTCCGATCCTACGATCCAATGACGCAACGAGTCAAATCGCCGGCCGGCTCTTCGTGCCGTATCCGGTGAGTTCCACGTAGCCCTCGCCGATGCGCGTGCCGTCGGGCCCGCGCACCTCGACGGCGCCCTCCCAGTAGAAGAGCCCCGGCACGAGCGCGGAAACGTTCTCCTGGTTCGCGAGCAGCGGTACGATCTCGACATCCAGCGGCTCTCCCGGGCCGCCGAGGCGCCATACCGCCGGATAGTCTGCGCCGGTCGTGTCGCTGTTCCAGTGCCGCGTCACTACCGGCGACCATGACGGCCCCTCGACGTAGTCGGTCCGGCCGTCGGGGCCGACCACGGTGCCGTGCACCACGTCTTCCCCCCGCGCGCCGCGCAGGCGGTAGACCATCACGTCGCGGCCGTCGTCGAGCCTCAGGCTGAACCAGTCCCACCCTGACTGATCCGCGTCGAGCTGGTTGGAGCCGAACTCTTGGTCCATCCAGCTCTCCCCGCTCACCGTCACGCGCTCGCCGTCCACCTCGAGCGTGCCGGCGGTGGCGAGCCGCGTGAAGCTGTAGTAGAGGCTCGCGGAGGTTGCACCGCTTCCCTTGCGGGAAAAGCCGTTCGGGCCCTCGAGGACGAGCGGCCGGGACGGCGTCGTGGCGAACGCGAACGCGATTCCCTGCGCGGCGTCGCGCATCGAGAAGTCGAATCCTTTACCGTTCCACACGAGCGTCCAGCGTGCGTCGGTCCCATAGGGCGCTCGGCTCCACGCGACGACGCTGTCGCCGGGAGCGCCGAAGCCTCCGAGCAGGCCGTTGGGTCGGAAGAGGACCTCGCTGAACACGTGGCGGCCAGTCGTGAAGTCGGAGACGCTCGCGTGGCCCATGATCAACGCCGGCGTGCTCCAGAGGGACCGGTAGGGCAGGGAATCGGGGGTGAGCCCGACCCGGAAGAACGTGAACTGGTAGCCGAACCGACGCCCTGGGTTCGCGGAGTCGGTCACGATCCCCGTGAGGTACCACCACTCGGTGCGGTACGCCGGATGCGCCTGGTGGTCGCGGGGGAAGGACCATACGTAGTCGGGCCGCGCCGGCTGCCATTTCGATGTGTCCGGCGCCATCCCGCGCGCGGCGCCGAAGGCGAGGAGCCCGAACAGGAGTGCCCGCGTCACAGGTCCTCCCGGCTCAGCTCGCGGGCCGGCGTGGCGGCGGCCCGCAAGGCTGGGTAGACCGCGGCCGCCGCGGCCACCGTCACGATTGCCCCGGCCTGCCACAAGAGTGTGCCCCACGGCCAGAAGGCCTGGATCGTCCAGCCGAAATACGCCCGGTTGATCACGAAGATCAGGACGAGCGCCAGCAGCGAGCCGCCGACCACGCCGAGCACGAGCGCGAGCGCGGCCATCGCAAGGCCCTTGCCGAGGAACAGCAGGAAGAGCTGCTCCCGCACCGCGCCGAGCGCGCGGTAGAGCGCCAGCTCGGAGACGCGCTCCCGTGCGATCACCAGCAGCGTGAGCGTGATGCCGCACGCGGCGATCAGGAGGCCCATCACCTGCAGGATTCTCGTGATCGCGAATGTCTCCTCGAACAGCCGATACACCTCATCCTTGAGGCCCCGGTTGCTGCGGACGTCCAGCGGCTGCCCCGGCACGAGAGCCCGGATCGCGTCCACGGTGCGCTCCGGATCGACGGTACCGTCGAGGTAGACCGCAACGTTGGTGAGCGGCCCGGGCCCGAAGACGCGGTCCATCGTCGTGAGGTCCATCGTGATGTAGCCGCCCTCGCTCGCGTAGTCGTAGTACACGCCGGCGATAGCGAGCGTGACGGGCCCCCGGGCGCCGACGATCGTGACCGAGTCCCCGCTCCAGCGGTCCTCCTTGCGCGCGAACGGCTCGCTCACGATCACCGCGCCGTCCTGGTGCACCTGCGCGATGGGATCGGAGTCGTCGGTCTCGAGGAACGGGTAGCGCGTCTCGGGAAAGCCCGATCCGAAATCGACGCCGCCGAAGGCCACGCGGTGGCCGCCGACGGAGGCCGTGAAGGTCCGCACCAGGTCGATGCCGCCGATCCCCGACATCCGGCGCACGGCGGGGAGGTACGAGGTGTCCATCGGCGCCGGCCCGGTGGAGCGGGCCCACGACTTGGTGGTCACGTAGACGTCCGCCCGCAGGGTTCCCTCGACCCATACGGTGAGCGTCTCGCGGAAGCTTGCCACCATGACCGTGATCCCCGTGAGCATGCTCACTGCCACGGCGAGCGCCGCCACGGCGATCGCGGTGGCCCGCAGACGCACGGCGAGCCCCCGCAGGCTGTAGCTCAGTCCGAAGCTACGCGCGCGGATCGGGGTGGTCGCCAGGCGGATCGTGAGCGGCGTCAGCAGAGGGAGTCCGACGAGCAGTGCCACCGCCAGCACGAAGCCGGCCGGTCGCCAATCGCGGCCCGCGAGCGCGTACCACGCGCCGCTTCCTCCCACGATGGCGGCCCCCAGCAGGGCCAGGGGCACCGCGGCGGTGCGCAGTCGCTCGTGCAGCACGAACGCCGACAGCAGCGCCTTCGGCTCGCGCCGCGCCATGTCGAGCGCGGGTCCCATGCTGCCGGCGAGCGCGCCGCCGATGCCGATTGCGCCGGCGAGCGCGAACATCCGCGGCGGCAGCTCGAGCCGCTCGATCTCCGACAGCAGGTAGATGTTGGTCAGCGTGTCGCTCACCATGTGCACGTTCGTGGACGCGATCCAGTACCCGAGCGCGAGCCCCAGCCCGACGCCGACGGATCCGAGGAGCACCGTCTCCGCCAGCATCAGCCCCAGCACCTGCCCGCGGGTGGCACCGAGGCATCGGAGGACGCCGAACTCGGTGCGGCGCCGCACCAGCGAGGCCTGCGTGCTCGCGAAGACCAGGAACAGCCCCACGAACAGGCTGATCAAGCTCAGCGCGGTGAGGTTGAGGCGGAAGGCGGCGAGGAGGCCCTCGGCACGCTGCTCGCGCTGCTCGGGGGTGAGTACGTCGACGGTCGGCCCGAGCGCGCGGCCGAGCGCGGCGGCCGTCCGGTCGCGGTCGGCGCCGGGGGCGAGGCGGATGTCGATCTGGCTGATGAAGCCGGGATCGCCGAAGAAGTGCTGCGCCTGCGCGATGTCCATCACGACGATCCGGGTGCTCGCGAGCGGCGCGAGGCGGCGGAAGTCGACGATGGCCCCAATGTGCAGCGTGGCCACCCGCGAGCCGGCCGCCACGGTGAAGCTGTCCCCGATCCCGAGGCCGAGCGACGTGGCGAGCTCCGGCATGACTGCCGTCCAGCCCGGTATCGTCAGCGGGTCGGCGACATCACCCGAGCCGGAGTCGATCGGGAGGCCGATCGGCTGGAAGAGATCGACGCCGTACACCTGCAGGAAGGTCGTGCCGTCTCTCAGGGCGGCGGCCTCGGCGCGGTACATCGGCCAGGCGCGCGCGACGCCCGGCGTCGCGGCCGCCTGCACGTACAGGCTCTCGGCGAACGTGGGCGCTCGTCCCAGGATGACGAGATCGACCTCGCCGCTCACTGCCCGCATGCTTCCCCGGAACGCCGCGAGGGTGCTGCCATTGATGATCTGAATCGAAAGGACGGCGCCCACGCCGAGCGCGACACCGAGCACGGTGAGGACGAACAAGCTGCGGCTGCGGCGGAAGTGGCCGGGGGCGCTCCGCAGCAGATAGCCGATCATCCGAGATCCAGGCTCCCGCTGCGGATCTCCCAGACCGCGTCGGCCCGGGCGGCCAATTCGCGGCTGTGCGTCACGTACAGAAGCGTGCTGCCTTCGCGGCGCACCAGGTCGAGCATCAGATCCATGATGGCGCGGCCGGTCGCGTCGTCGAGGTTGCCGGTCGGCTCGTCGGCCAGCAGGAGCCGGGGCCGCCGCAGGAGCGCGCGGCAGATCGCCACGCGCTGCATCTCGCCGCCGCTCAGGCGGTCCACCGGGTCGTCCGCCCGGTCGGCCAGCCCGACGGCGTCGAGCAGTTCGTGGATCCGCGACAGCGATTCGGTGTGGCGGCCGCCGGCGATCAGATCCGGCACGGCGACGTTCTCCCACACCGTGAGGTGCGACAGGAGATGGAAGAACTGGAACACGAAGCCCACGTGACTGCGGCGGAGCAGGGTCCGCGCCCGGTCCGACAGCGCCCCGATATCGCGGCCCTCCCACTGCACCGTGCCTTCCGACGGCACGTCGATCCCCGCCGCGAGATTGAGGAGCGTGGACTTCCCGCTCCCGCTGCGGCCCACGATTGCGATGACGCTACCGGGGGCCACCTCGAAGGAGATGTCACGCAGCGCGTGCCTCGTCCCGGACGCGAAAGTCGCGTACGACTTGGTGACGTCCTGGAAGGTCAGTGCCGCGATGCTCATGCGGAGCCTCGACGGGAGCGGAGCACGTGCGACATCAGAACTCCACGTTCACGCCGATCGATGGCAGGATTCCCAGAGAGTCGTTGGGTTCCACGGCGCCCGTGCGCGGGTTCCAGGTGTACTGCGAGACGTTCTTGTGCCCGTACACGTTCTGCACGTCGACGTACACGTCGAGCTGCCAGCCTCGGAAGCTCCAGCGACGGTCGGCCCTGACGTCGAGGGCGTGGAAGGTCGGCAGCCGGGGGCCGGCGTTGTATCGGGTGAAGTCGAGCCTGCCGGCTTCCGGGCCGGACTCGATGAACGGGGTCGTGGGCAGTCCGGTCGCCAGCCGGAATTTGCCGCTCACCTCCCATCCCGTGTTGATGCGCCACCCCGCCAGCACGTTGGCGATCACCCGGCCGTCGTAGGCGCCCGCACGCGTGATCCCGTCGATCGCCTTGAACTCCGACCGGCTCACCGCGATGCTCGCGAGGCCGTACACCGGCACCGAGCTGAGCCGCTTCTGGAGGAACAGCTCGACGCCGTACGCACGCCCCGTACCCGCGTTGTCGAGCGGCTCGAGGCCGAACGGGATGTCGGTGGTCGCGTCCTCGAACCCCGACGGCGCCAGCACCGCCTCCGGCCGGAAGATCCGGGCGGGGTAGTCGCCGTACACCTTGTAGTACGTCTCGACCTGAAGCTTGAGGTCCTCGCGCAAGCTGTGCTCGATCCCCACGACCGCCTGATCCGCGTGGAACGGCCCGAGCGAGTCCGCGTTCGCGGGATCGCCGACGAGCCAGATGTAGGAGGGCGCCTGGTAGGTCCGGGCGTAGCTCAGCGTGACGGCCGTGGTGGCGGCCGGTTCGAGGCGCAGCCCTACGCGCGGCGCGAGCCGGAACGCGTCGGCGAGGAACCCGTAGTAGTTCCCGCGGAGTCCGACGCTCACGCGTGCCGCGGAGGTCACCCAGTACCGCGCCTCGGCGTAGGTCGCGGTGCGGAACGCCGTGAACGAGGTGTCCGCGCGCAGCGGGCGCGGCACGCCGTTCTGGTCCAGCCGCAGCGACCCGTCGAGGAAGACGTCGTAGTCGAGCGTGCTCGCGAACTTGGTCACGCTGCCGACGTCCAGCTCGAGGCGCGGCGTCGGATCGAGGACCAGGTCGGCGCGCAGGCTGTTCTCGCCCTCGGTCGAGTAGCTGCGCAGGACGTCGTTCGGCGGCACCAACGAGTCCCGCTGCAGCGATCGGAACCGCGTATACGTGCGCCCGAGCGTCACCGTCAGCAGTCCGCGCTCGAGCAGGTGCTCCCAGGTGAGGCCGGCGAAGTACTGGTTCTGCTCGGGCGAGACGATCCGGCTGTTGTCGTACCGGTCGTCCGCGGTCTCGTTGAAGAAGTCCACCGAGTTGAGGGCGCCGATCCCCAGGAACGAGATCCGGTTCGCGTCGTCGATCCGGTTGGTGGTCTTGAGCTGGAAGTCCCAGTACGCCGGGACGAAGCTGAACCCCGCGGCCTTGAACAGCAGGTCGAGATAGCTGCGCCGTGCGCTGAGCAGGAAGCTCCCGTTGCCGCTCAGCGGTCCCTCCAGGATGGCGCCGAAGCCAGTGGCGGAGAGATTCAGCTCCCCGGAGGGCACGTCGCCGCCTTCGCGCAGCGTGATGTTGGTGAACGATGCGGTGCGGTCTCCCCACTTGGCGGCCAGACCGCCGGAGGAGAACGCTACGTCCTGCACGAGGTCGATGTTGATGAGCGAGAGGGGCCCGCCGGTCGAGCCCTGGGAGCCGAAGTGGTTGATGTTCGGGACCTCGATCCCGTCCACCACGAATAGGTTCTCGTACGGCGCGCCGCCGCGCACGATGAGGTCGTTGCGCCCCGCGGCCGTCACTGCCACGCCCGGCAGGAGCGCCACCGCCCGCACCACGTCCTCCTGCACCCCCGGAGCCCGCCGCACGTCCTCGGCCCCCAACTCCTGGGTGCTGACCGCGGCCTGGATCGGCGGCTGGAAGTAGGACGGACCGACCTCGAGCGCCTCGAGACGGATCGCTTGCGGTGCCAGCTCGACACGGACTGTGAGCGGCTTCCCGCTCCCCACCACGACGTCGGACATGACGTACGGGGCGAACCCGACGGCCCGGGCGGACAGGCTGTAGATGCCGGGGGGCACGACGGGCAGGTCGAAGGATCCCGTCGCGTCGCTCATGGTGCTGAGGGCGGTCCCCTCGAGCTGTACCACGGCCCCCTGAATCGGCTGTTGGGTCGTGGCGTTCACCACACGTCCCGTGACACGGCCCTGCGGTTCCTGGGCCGTGGCGCGGAAGAAGGCGCCCGCGGCCGGCACCAGGGCGAGGCCGAGGAGAGCGCAGCGGAGGGTCGGGGCGTGGAACATGGCAGGGCGTAAGCTAGCAAGGCTCTGGGGATTCGTGGAGGTGCCGCGGGGGCGCGCGGTTGCGGGCCGCCGCCGGCTGCGGCAGACTCCACGCGTCACCCTTCGGAGCAGCGACCGTGCAGGTTTCGCGCATGATCACGGCAATCGAAGCCCACGCGGGCGGGGAGCCAGGCCGCGTGATCATTGGCGGCGTGCTCGACGTCCCGGGCACAACGATGCTGGCCAAGCAGCGGTACCTCGAGCGCCACGGCGATGCGATGCGCCGCGTGATGCTGCGCGAGCCGCGCGGTTACCCGGCCCTTTGCTGCAACGTGATCCTCCCGCCCACCGATCCGCGCGCCGATGCCGGCTTCGTGATCATGGAGCAGACCGAGTATCCGGCGATGTCCGGATCGAACGCGATCTGCGTCGCGACCGCACTCCTCGAGACGGGGATGCTGCCGATGCTCGAACCCGTGACCGAGCTGACGCTCGAGACGCCGGCCGGTTTGATCGGCGTCACGGCGGACGTGAAGGACGGCAAGGTCACCAGCGTCACCTTCGAGAACGTCCCGGCGTTCGCCGTGCATCTGGATGCCGAGTTGATCGTGCCGGAGCTGGGACGCATCACCGTCGACGTCGCATGGGGCGGGATGTTCTACGTCATCGCCGATGCGGAAGCGCTCGGCCTGGAGCTGACGCCCGCGAACGGGGCGCGCCTCGCACGGGTGGGGGAGATGCTGCGGGCGGCCGCCGCCGAGCAGTTGACGGTCGCGCATCCCGACCACCCCGAGTTCGGGGGCGTGTCGATATCGCAGCTCTCGGGACCTCCGTCTCGGCCCGACGCGCACCGGCGAAACGTCGTCGTGGTGTCCACTGGCCGGCTCGACTGGACGCGCCCCGAAACCTGGACCGGCGCGATCGACCGCTCGCCGTGCGGCACCGGTACGTGTGCGAGGATGGCGACGCTGTTCGAGCGGGGAGCGCTGGCCATCGGCGAGGATTTCCGGCACGAGGGAATCCTCGGTACCGTGTTCACCGGACGGCTCGTGCGCGAGACGACGGTCGGACCGTACCGCGCGGTGGTTCCCACTCTCAGCGGCACCGCATGGATCACCGGGATCAGCCAGTGGGTGGTGGATCCCTCCGATCCGTTCCCCGAGGGCTTCCGCGTGGGGGACATCTGGGGTGCGATGCGGGACGATTGAGCGTGGGGCAAACCGTCCCATGCGGCCAACCTCATCGCATCGTTGGGCTTCCGCCACGGCACCGCCGCGCGGCGAGCTGATGATGCCGCTCTGCTCGATGTGATCCAGATCACATCCACTTTCACGCCGGAACTCGACCGCTTAACAGGTGAACACCGCCACCGTCGAAGGGACAGAACGGTGGCGCGAATGTCGCCCCGGCATTCATTCGTTCTTCGCAGGGAGGGAGCATGAACTCACTCGTAAAGCGTGGCGCCCTCGTGCTGGCGCCTGTCCTGCTGCTCGCGGCGTGCAGTGACACCGGGACCCAGCCGGTTTCGCAGGTCGACCAGCAGGTTAATCTCGATGTTGCCAACTACGTCACGGACATGACCGCCGACGACATGACCATGATGGCCATGTCGTCCGGAATGTTCATGGGCGCGCCTGAAGCGTCACCGCCACACGGCTTCACCGACCTCACGCTGAACCGCCAGGTCACGTTCTACGGCGTGGACGATGCCGGCAACGACGTCGAGCAGACCTTCGTCGACCGCCTGCTCACCGCCAAGATCCACTTCGTGTTCGACATGACCGGCTCGTATGCCCGATCGGGCGACAACGGCACCATCGAAGTCGCCGTCGAGCGCCACCGTGACATGACGCTGTCGGGCCTCCTCGGCGAGGAGACCGAGGGGACGTGGGACGGCACCGGCAGCTCGGCCAAGAACCGCGTCCGCCACTCCGATGTGAATGGCGACCGCTCGTACGACATGAGCTCCTCGACGGTAGTCGACGCCGTCGTTGTGCCGGTACCACGCAGCTGGCCGCTCTCGGGCACGATCACCCGCATGGTGCACGTGACGAAGGTGGACGAGACGGGCACCACGACCATGAGCGACCGCGAGGTGGTGATCACATTCGACGGTACGCAGTACCCCACGATGACCGTAAACGGCGAGCCGTTCGAGCTGGACCTCGGGCGGTGGGGATGCCACCGCAAGGGCGACGGGCACGACGGATAGACCGCCGCGCTATTCGAGACACTGCGAGCCCCGCTTCCCGTTCCGGGAGGTGGGGCTCGATCGTTGTGGGCTTCCCGGCTACCGCGTCGCCGTGTCTTCGCGCAGCACTTCGTCAAGCACCGCCACCAGCCGGTCGGCGTCCCTGTCGCCGAACATGAGCGGCGGCTTGATCTTGATCACGTTGTGATCGGGGCCGTCGGTGCTGAGCAGGATGCCGTGGGCCTTCGCGCGCTCGACCAGATAGGACGCCACCATCGGGTCGGGGGTGCGGCTGTCGGGATCGCGCACCAGTTCGATCCCGAGGAACAGTCCCCGCCCGCGTACGTCTCCCACCTTCGGATGTGACGCCTTCAACTCACCGAGCATTTGCGCAAGGCGATCCCCGACGGTGCGCGCGTGCTCCTGCAGCCCCTCGTCCCGGATGACGTCGAGCACCGCGAGGCCCACCGCGCACGACACCGGATTGCCGCCGAAGGTGTTGAAGTACTCCATCCCGGTGTCGAATGACGCCGCGATCTCCGGGGTCGTCACGACCGCCGCGAGCGGGTGTCCGTTGCCGATCGGCTTGCCCATCGTCACGATGTCCGGCACCACGCCCTGGGTCTCAAAGCCCCAGAAGTGCGTGCCGACGCGTCCGAAGCCCACCTGTACCTCGTCGGCGATGCAGACTCCGCCGGAGGCACGCGTCATCTCGTAGACGGCGGCGAGGTATCCGGGGGGCAGCTCGATCTGGCCGCCGCAGCTGAGCAGCGTCTCGGAGAGGAACGCGGCGGGCGCCAGCCCGCGGTGGGCCAACGCGGTGATCGCCTCCTGCACGTACTCCGCGTACTTCACCCCGCACGCGGGGTCGTCGCGGCGGTGCGGGCCGCGGTAGTCGTCGGGCATCGTCACGGCGTGTACCCAGGACGGCGCTCCGCGGCCGCCCGGGCCGGCGAACTTGTAGTGGCTCACGTCCACCAGCGCCTGCGTGTTGCCGTGGTAGCCGCCCTCGAGCACGACCAGGTCCGTCGCCTGCGTGTGGCTCCGTGCCATGCGCAGCGCCAACTCGTTGGCCTCGCTGCCGGAGCAGACGAAGTGGCACACCCTCAGGGGCTCGGGAAGCGTGGCGCAGAGCCGCTCGGCGTACTCGACGATCCGCTCATGGAGGTAGCGGGTGTTCGTGTTGAGCACTGCCATCTGCCTGCGGGCCGCGTCGACCACGCGAGGATGGGCGTGCCCCACATGGCAGACGTTGTTCACGCAGTCGAGGTATGCCCTTCCCGCGTCGTCGTACAGGTACTGCCCGCGCCCCCGCACGATGTGCAGCGGTGTGCGATACGAGAGCGACAGCGACCGGCCGAGCCGCTCCCGCCGCTCGGCGAGGATCCCTCCTGCCTGCGAGGGCGGTGCCCGGTGTCCGTTCCCCTCGAGGCCGAGCACGAGGTTCGGATCGGGGCTGAGACTGAGCCACACGTCGCGGTCGCGCGGTGCGGCCACGCCTGGAAACTCGCCGTCCCGGTCCAGCAGGTCGGTCACGATCTGGAAGTGAAGATGCGGTGGCCAGTTGCCGTTGTCCTCGAAGCACCCCACCTGGGCGAAGGACTGCCCGCGGTGTAGCGCGGCGCCCGGAACCAGCGCCAGGCAGTCCGGGTTCAAGTGTCCGTAGAGCGTGTAGAACTCCGGCCCGTCCGCCGGCTCGTGCCGCAGGATCACCGTCGGGCCGTAGTCGAGCGGCGCGGCGTTGTCGCGCACCGCATGCACGACGCCGTCGAGCGGCGCGCACACCGGCGCGCCGGCCTCGACGAAGAGGTCGACGCCGATATGCACGGTGCGGCGCTCCGGGTGCTCCCCGTCCGGTCCGGCGAACGCGTCGGTGAGGTAAAGCAGCCGGGCCTCGTCGTAGCGGCCGATCCCCACACGCGCGCCCTGTTCTGCGATGCGCTCGAAGACCGCCGTGACCAGCTCTTCGGTGCCGGTGACCCGGTCGGCGTCGGGAAAGTCGGTGGTCCCCACACCTAGGTCGAGCGTCGCCGTGCGTACCGAGCGTGGATCCGGGAGGATCACCGGCGCGAACGGCTCGGTCTGCCGCTCGAGCCACGTCACGATCTTGGGGCTCCGCGGACAGGGGGACCTCCCGCATGCGCCGCGCAGCCCGTTCCGGGCGAGTCTCGGATGCACGCTGTGCAGCCGCTCCAGGGTTTCCCAGGCCGGCGCCTCGCTCACTGCCAGGTACGCGTTGTCGGGCTCCTCACGCCGCCGGCTGGCCGCGAGACAGACGCTCACCGCCAGGCGCGCGCACGCCATCGGGAAGAGCACCTCGAATTCGTCGTCGAGGAGCGGGAATGCCGAGTGATACCCCGCGGCCACCGCGCCCGCGGCACCGATGGGGTCCCGCTCGCCGAGCATCGCGTACGCCACCGCGATCGCCGGGTCGCCGACCGTACAGGTCTCGAGCATGTCACCGAAGTCGATCAGTCCGCTGACGGTGGCGGCGTCCGGGCCCTCCGCGATCACGAGCACATTGTGATCGTTGGCGTCGTTGTAGGTGAGGCTCCGCCTGAGATCCTGGACGCGGGGCGCGACCGCACGTTCCCAGATACCGAGCACCCCGTCGAGCAGCGCCTGGTGCTCGGAGGCGACCGCGTCCCGGTGCCGCGCCACGGCCTCGGGTGCGCGGGCGGGATCCCACACGAACTCCCGCCGCGCCCCCGTGTGCCGGAAACCTCGCAGCGCCGCGGACAGCTCGCCGAGGCGCCTTCCGACGTCTCGCAGCAGGTGCCTCGAATGGGGCCGGAACCGGGCGAGGGTGGTGCCGGGTAGATGCGTGAGGAGACGGACGGAGTGGGTCCGGTCGGCGCCGTCGGTGACCTCGGGGAGTGCCCGGCCGTCTGGGGTGCGTCGCAGCCGGGGGATGGGCAGACCGGGCGCGGCGCGCTCGAGATGCTGGAGCACGGCGTTCTGCATCTCGAGGTGGGCGTGCGGCTCCGCGGCTCCCGAGATCTTCAGCACGAAGGCTTCCGCGGGCGTCGCGAGCAGAAAGTTCCGGTCCCGCTCGCTGGGCAGCTCGGTTGCCGTCCCGCGGATGCCGTACAGTCGCTCGGCGATCCGCTCCGCGTCCGGCGGCTCGAGCAGGGGGCGCTGGGATCGCAGACTCATGAGACTCGCATTTCAGTGGACAAGGGACCCGCGCGCCATACTATTAGGGTGCATCTACGTGGAGACTTCCGTCGTTGTCCGAGCTTGCCGACCTCCTGCGCCAAGCCCTCGCTGAGAAATACGCCATCGAGCGTGAGATCGGAAGCGGCGCGATGTCCCGCGTGTACCTCGCCCGGGACCTGCGCCACAACCGGGCCGTCGCGCTGAAGGTGCTACGGCCGGAGCTCTCGGCCGTCCTCGGTGCCGAGCGCTTCCTGCGCGAGATCAGCATCGCGGCGAAGCTGCACCACCCGCACATCCTCCCGCTCTACGATTCGGGCGATGCGGGGGGGCTGCTCTACTTCGTCATGCCGTACGTCGAGGGTGAAACGCTGCGCGATCGGCTGGCGCGGGAAGGCACGCTGCCCCTCGATGTCGCCCTGCAGATCCTCAGGGAGGTGGCGGATGCCCTGACGTACGCCCACGCACAGGGCATCGTGCATCGTGACGTCAAGCCGGAAAACGTGCTGTTCGAAGCCGGCCACGCCGTGGTGAGCGATTTCGGAATCGCGCGGGCCGTCAGCGCGTCCGAGCAGGATGAGCTCACTGGCGCGGGCCTGATTCTCGGCACACCTGCCTACATGAGTCCGGAGCAGGCCGAGGGAAGTGTTGAGGTGGACGCGCGCAGTGACGTGTACGCGCTGGGCTGTGTGTTGTACGAGATGCTGGCGGGTCGGCCCCCGTTCACCGGCTCGTTCGAGCGCATCCTGTATCAGCATCTGTCGGAGACGCCGGCGGACCTCTCACGGGAGCGGCCGACCATTCCGGGACGACTGGACGCCGTCCTGGCGGCTGCGCTTGCGAAGCAGCCGGCCGAGCGGTTCGCGACCGCGGCGGCGTTGGCGGTCGCGGCGGCCGAGGCGGTCGTCGTCCCGTCACGCGCGGCGCTGTCGAGCGAGAAGTCGATTGCCGTGCTGCCGTTCACGAACATGAGTGCGGATCCGGAGAACGAGTTCTTCAGTGACGGGATGACCGAGGAGATCATCAGCACGCTCGCCCAGCTCCCGGACCTGCACGTGGCGTCCCGGACCTCGTCGTTCGCGTTCAAGCACCAAACGCTCGGCATCGCCGAGGTCGGCCGGAAGCTCAACGTCGGCACGGTGCTCGAAGGCAGTGTTCGGCGCGCCGGCAGTCGGATTCGGGTCACGGCACAGCTCGTCAAGGTCAGCGACGGATATCATCTCTGGTCGGAGCGGTACGACCGCGAGCTGGACGACGTCTTCGCGATCCAGGAGGAGATCGCCCAGGCGATCGTTTCGAAGCTGAAGGCGGAGCTGCTCGAGGTAGCCGCGCGGCCGCTGGTGCGGAGGGCCACGCAGAACGTCGAAGCCTACACGCTGTACCTGAAGGGGCGGTTCTACTGGAACCGGCGCAACGAGGGAGCGCTGGAGCGAGGGGTGGAGTGTTTCGAGCAGGCGCTCGCCTTGGATCCGTCCTTCACCCTCGCATCGGTGGGGCTCGCCGACTCGTACAATATCTTCGGGTTCTACAGCCTCCGCCCGCCGCAGGACGCATTCCCCCGAGCCCGGGAAGCGGCGCTGCGTGCCATGGAGCTGGAGCCCGATCTGGCCGAAGCCCGCGCCGCGCTCGGCTATGTGCGACTCTATCACGACTGGGACACGGAACGGGCGGCCGCCGACTTCGGCCGCGCGATTTCCGCCGATCCCGGGTACGCCATGGCGCATCACTATCTCGGAAACTGCCTGATCGCCATGGGCCGCATGGAGGACGGCAAGGCCGCGTTCCGCAGCGCGCTCCGGGCCGAGCCCCTCTCGCTCATCATCAATGCCGGCCTGGGATGGGGGATGTATTACGCCCGCGAATACGGTGACGCCGTGCGTCAGCTGCAGAGCACCCTCGAGATCGACGAGTCGTTCGGCATCACCCATCTGTGGCTGGGGTGGTCGTACGAGCAGCTGGGGCAGCCGCAAAAGGCCCTCGAGGCGTACGAGCGGGCGCAGATCCACCTCGGCGGTGCCCCGCTGACCACGGCAGCCGTCGCGCGTGCGCAGGCGCGCCTCGGGCATCCGAGTCGTGCCCTGGGTATGGCACTCGGCCTCGAGGAGGAGACGAGCCGGTACGTCTCTCCGTACGACATCGCCAGCATCTACGCCACGGTCGAGGATGCGGATGCGACGGTCGAGTGGCTCGAGCGGGCCTTTGCGGAACGGTCCCATCTCCTCGTGTTCCTGCACATCGATCCAAAGTTCGATGCCGTGCGCGCCGACCCGCGGTTCGCGCAGCTAGTGGCGCGTGTCGGGATGCCACCGATGCCCGGTGCGGCAGCATGAGCCGGGCGGTCCGCGCGCCGCACTTCACGCCGCGGCTGTTCGGCTTCCTGCGCGAGCTGTCGCGGAACAACGACCGTGCGTGGTTCACCGCGAACAAGCCGAGGTACGAGCGCGACGTCCGGGATCCCATGCTCCGGTTCATCGCCGACTTCGCGCCGCACCTGCGGCGCATCTCGCCGCACTTCGTCGCCGACCCCCGACCCGTCGGCGGGTCGATGTTCCGCATCTACCGGGACAGCCGGTTCTCCCGGGACAAGCGCCCGTACAAGACCGTCGCCTCCGCGCAGTTCCGTCACGAGCTGGGGAAGGACGTGCATGCGCCGGGATTCTACCTGCACCTCGAGCCCGGGAACGTGTTCGGGGCCGTGGGGATGTGGCGGCCCGAGTCGGAACCGCTGCGCCTGGTGCGTGAGGCGATCGTGGAGCGGCCGGCGGACTGGAAGCGGGCCGTCCACGCGAAGGCCTTTCGCAAGCGCTTCGAACTGGACGGCGACACGCTACGCCGCGCGCCGCGCGGATTCGACCCCGAGCACCCACTGATCGAGGACCTCAAGCGCAAGGACTTCGTGGCCGTCGCGCCGTTCGAGGATGCGGAAGTGTTCGAGCCTGATTTCCTCGAGCGCTACGCGGCGACCGCCCGTGCGGGCGCGCCGTTCATGGCCTTCCTCGCGCGGGCGGTGTCTGTGCCCTGGTGACGCCGCGCCGTCACGCGCGACGGAGGCCGTGCCAGGCCCGGGTCCCGGGACCCGCCGCGAGCAGGAAGATCAGCATCATGATCACCGCCGAGCTGAGGCACCACATGCACGTCGCCCCGATCACGAACGGTTCCAGCAGCGTCAGGTAGAACGAGAAGATCACGCCCGCGAAGGCCATCGCGAACAGCGCGAGCGTCGCCCATCGCCCGATCCTCGGCCCGCCGAACCGGCCGGCCATCCACGCCAGCACGATCGCCGCGTATCCCGCGAGCCCCAGCACCCCGATCGGGATCCCGGCGATCTGCGCGTACGGGCTTTGCTGCACGGCGTTGCAGTCCCCAACCGGCCCGCACACCGCGCTCACTCCCCGCAGCTCGACGTAGGCCAGGTACGCCGCCACGGCCGCACCGACGACCGCGAGCACGGGTACGGCGGCGGCCGCCCGCTCCCGCGCATCCCAGCTTGCCGCTCGGGATGAGACCACAAAGAGGCTCGCCAGCATGATCAGCAGCACGGCGACGGCCATCGAGTTGCCAGTGGGATCGCGGCCGAACCGTTCCCACGCTGTCGCCCGACCGCCAGAGATGGACTCGAGTGACGACGGCACGGCAGCCGACTCGCTCGGTGCCGGGACGACCTCGGCGGCGGGAGCCCGCGTGGTGTCGGCGGTCGCTGCGTCCTCGGCGGCGGCCGTGGTGTCCGGCGCGCGAGGGGGCGCGGGTGTCGGGCGGCTGGCTTGCTGTTCCTGCCGCAGAGGCGCCGGCTCGGGCGGCTGCAGTGCCGCCGCCGAATCCGCGGGTGGTGCGGCCGCGGAATCGGGGATCGCCGGTACGTGCTCGACGAGCCCGGGAATTGGTGGCCAGTCGAGACCGCCCGCCGCCTCTGCCCGCTCGATCATGCCGGGAAACCGCGCGGGGATCTCCAGCGACCCGACCAGTACCGAGTCGCCCACCACCAGTCGCGGGACGCCCATCCGATCGCGAGGGACCGCGAACTGTGTGGAGGCCACGTCGTACAGCGCGCCGCCCTCGGGCTGCGAGGCGTCCACCAGCAGGATCTCCAGCCGGCCGTTCGTGACGTAGTAGAAGACCGGGCCTGCCGCGCCCGTGTTCTGATCCGTCCAGACGCGTGGCTTGCCCCCGAAGCGCTCGAAGATGACCGGCAGGTCTTCGTTGATGACCTGATGGCAGTGCGGACAGGTCGGCGAGAAAAACAGCACGGCTCGCACCGAGGGCGACTGGGCACGCGCGGTTCCGGGGAGGGGGACGGGGGATGCCGCCAGCCCGGTGACTGCGGCGATGACGTATGGCAGAGATGCTCGCACGACGGTCCTCTCCGCGGGGTTCGGTTCGGTCTTCGCGGAAGCTAGCCGGGCCGTCCGCGGGGGTACAGGGATCGACGGCGCCGCCCTCGCGACCTCCGTGCCCGGCCTGCATCTTTCGTGGCGGTGTCGATCCATCCTGACAGCAACACAGGGGAGTGAGAATGCGGAATGTCTTCGTACTCGTAGCGGCGTTCTTCCTGCACGCCACGGTTGCTCTTGGCCAGACCGCGGCGCCACGTCCGATGGACCACGACGTGTACGACAGCTGGAACCGGATCTCCGAGCAGACGCTTGCGGACGACGGTCAGTGGCTGCTCTACGCGCTCGTGCCGCAGGACGGCGACGCGGTGCTGCACGTGCACAGCGTCAGCGGGCCGGCCGACTACAGCGTCCCGCGCGGGCGCTCGGCCGCGTTCTCCGCCGACGGGCGCTACGTGGTCTTTCTCATCAAGCCGGAGCTAGCGCTCGAGCGCGAGGCGAAGAAGGCGAAGAAGAAGCCGGACGATCAGCCCAAGGACTCGCTGGGCATCCTCGACCTGGCCAGCGGCACGATCGTGCGGATAGAGCGTGTGAAGTCGTTCGCGGTACCCGAGGATGCCGGCAGTTGGGTGGCGTACCTCCTCGAAAAGACCAAGGCGACGCGCGATACCGCGGACACCGCAGCCGCCAAGCCCGAGCCCGGTGCGGCGGCACCCGAGCAGCCGAAGGAGGAGCCGGCGCAGGCGCCCGACACGACGAAGAAGAAGGAGCGCACCGACGGCACGACCCTCGTGCTCCGAAATCTCGAGACCGGCGCGGAGCAGCGGTATGACTTCGTGACCGAGTCCGCGTTCGCGAAGGATGGAACACGGCTCGCCTACGCGACGTCCACCAAGGACACTTCGGGGGACGGCGTGTTCGTGGTGACGACCGGCGACGGCGCCGCCACGCCACTCACGACCGGCCCCGGCAACTACAAGTCGGTTGTGTTCGACGAGAGCGGCAGTCAGCTCGCGTTCCTCACGAACCGCGACGACTACGAGGCCGACCAGCCGTCCTTCGCGGTCTATTACTGGAAGAGGGGCGGGAACGCTCGCGCGGTCGCGACGCAGGGCACCACCGGGATCCGGGATGGGTGGTGGGTGAGCGAGAACGACGCACCGTCGTTCTCGGACAACGGTCGGCGCCTGTTTTTCGGCACGGCGCCGCGCCCCGAGCCCGAGCCGGAAGAGGAGCCACCCGAGTGGGAGGTGGTGAAGCTCGACGTCTGGAACTGGAAGGATCCCCTGATCCAGCCGATGCAGCTCGTGCAGCGCTCGCGGGAGCTGAAGCGCAGCTACGGGGCGGTCCTGCACCTCGGCTCGGGACGCATCGTCCAGCTCGCCGACGAGGCCCTGCCCGACGTGAGCGTGCTCGCGAAGGGAGACGGCCGCCTGGCGTTCGGACTCTCCGAGGTGCCCTACCGCCAGGAGATCTCCTGGGACTCGCCGGGCTACGACGACGTCTACGTGGTGGACGTCGAGACGGGCGCCCGGACGATGCTGCTCGAGAAGCTGCAGGGCCGCGCCGAGCTGTCGCCGGGCGGGAAGTACGTCGCGTGGTGGGACGGTAACCGGAGGGCGTACTTCACGATGCCCTCCTCGGGCGGCGCGGTGGTCAACATCTCCGAGGCGATCCCGACCCGGCTGGACGACGAGACCCACGACTCCCCGATGATCCCGTACCCCTACGGCTACGCCGGGTGGACGACCGGCGACGGGACGCTCCTGATCTACGATCGCAACGACATCTGGGCGGTCGATCCGGCGGGGAAGCGGCCGCCCCGCAACATCACCGAGGGCGTGGGGATGGAACGCGACGTGCGCTTCCGCTACGTCCAGCTCGACCGTGAGCAGGAGTTCATCCCGGTGGATCAGCCGCTGCTCCTCTCGGCCTTCGACCAGACCACCAAGGCGGCGGGCTTCTATCGCGACCGCGTCGGCGGCTCGGATCGGCCGCAGGAGCTGGTCATGCTCGACGAGCGGTTCGGCTACCGGACGACCAAGGCCGAGGATGCGGACGTCCTGCTGTTCACCCGCGAGTCCTTCCGTGAGTTCCCGGACTTGTGGGTGTCCGATCTCTCGTTCCGCGACATGCGGAAGATGTCGGATGCGAATCCGCAGATGGCGGAGTACCGGTGGGGGACCGCCGAGCTGGTCCACTGGCGGTCGATCGACGGCAAGCCGCTCGACGGCATCCTGTACAAGCCGGACGGCTTCGACGCGTCCCGGCAGTACCCGATGATGGTCTACTTTTACGAGACCATGTCGGACAACCTGCATGCCTTCCAGCAGCCCGGACCCGGCGGTAGCAGCATCAGCGTCAGCCTCTACGTGAGCCGCGGGTACGTCGTCTTCATCCCGGACATCCAATACCGGGTCGGCTATCCCGGGCAGAGCGCGCTCGACTGCGTGGTGCCGGGTGTGCTCGACGTTCTCGCGATGGGCTTCGTCGATCCGAAGCGCGTCGGCGTGCAGGGACACAGCTGGGGCGGGTATCAGATCGCCTATCTCGTGACGCAGACCGACGTGTTCGCGGCCGCCGAGGCCGGCGCTCCCGTGTCCAACATGACCAGTGCGTACGGCGGGATCCGCTGGGGCACCGGCATGAGCCGGATGTTCCAGTACGAGCGGACGCAGAGCCGGATCGGCCAGACGCTGTGGGAGGCCCGACGGCTGTACGTCGAGAACTCTCCGCTCTTCTGGGCGGACAAGATCGACACGCCGGTGCTCATGCTCCACAACGACGAGGACTCGGCGGTGCCGTGGTACCAGGGGATCGAGTTCTTCGTGGCGCTACGGCGCCTGGGTAAACCGGTCTGGCTGCTCAACTACAACGGGGAGCCGCACGGCCTGGTCAAGTATCAGAACCGGAAGGACTTCGCGATCCGGATGCAGCAGTACTTCGATCACTATCTGCAGGGCGCTCCCGAGCCAGTGTGGATGGCCGAGGGTGTGCCCGCCGTGCTCAAGGGCAGGACGCTGGGGCTCGATCTGGTCGAGCCGTCCGGCGCGGGCCCGGAGGGCGGCCGCTAGCGACGCGCCGCGCGCACAGCATCACTGCCGAGGGGAGCCCGGGCCACACGGTCCGGGCTCTCGTCGTTTCCACCCGCCGCGCGATACGTAGAACCACCTATGGGCCCTACGGGAAGCCCCGATTTTCGGCCGGTCGCGCCACCGATACCGTGTGTAAGGGAACCGCCCCATCGCGTGGCGGTGGGGCTGACTCGGATCAACGGGAGGGAGAAGACTGCGATGGATACGATATCCCGTCGAGCCTGGCTGAAGACCGGTGGCTGCGCAGCGGCGGGCGCCGCACTCGGGAGTGCCGCGTTGCCCGGGAACGTGCTGGCCGCTGAGCAGGTTCACTCGGCCGTGGAACTCGCGGAAGAGGCGGCCGGGCAGCGTGCCGTGCTCTTCGACTCGACACGCTGCGTCGGATGCCGGAGCTGCGAGTTGGCGTGCAACCAGGCCAACGACCTCGGCCGCACACCCGAACAGATCTTCGCGGGGCGTGAAGCCGAGGATGCGCGCGCGCTTGCACCGGACGTCTTCACCTACGTGACGCACCACGATGTCGGAGGCGCTCCCTCCACGTCGGTTTTCGGCAAGGTCCAGTGCATGCACTGCATCGAGCCCGCCTGCGCCTCGAGCTGTCCCGTCAAGGCGCTCGAGAAGACGCCTGAGGGGCCAGTGGTGTGGCACGGCGAGCTCTGCCTCGGATGCCGCTACTGCATGATGGCGTGCCCCTTCCTGGTGCCGCGGTTCGAGTGGTACTCCACCAACCCCCGGATCCGGAAGTGCGAGATGTGCTACGGGCGCCAGCAGGAGGGCAAGCTGCCAGCCTGTGTCGAGGCGTGCCCGACCGGAGCGCTCAAAGCCGGGACCCGGGCGGAGCTCCTCGCCGAGGCGCACGCGCGCATCGAGGCCAGCCCGAGGGATTACGTCCATCACGTGTACGGCGAGACGGAAGCTGGCGGGACCAACCTCCTGCACATCGCCGCCCGTCCATTCGACGAGCTCGGCTACCGCTCGAACCTTCCCAACGCCTCCTACCGATCACTGACCCGGCCGGCCATGGCCACCATCCCCTACGTACTCAATGGCCTTGGCGTCGTGCTGGGGCTGACCGCGTGGGCGGTGAATCGCCGGAGGGAAGTGCACGAAGAGGAAGAAGGAGGTAGGCCATGACATCGCAGACTCGCAGGCTGGCCTTCACGCCGGGCATCGCCATTCTGACCGGCCTTTCCATCGGTGGCCTGGGCCTCGTCCTGCAGCGGTTCCGCCTCGGCTTGGGGGCGATGACGAACCTGAGCGACGGGTATCCCTGGGGCCTCTGGATCGGCTTCGACATCCTCGTCGGGATCGCGCTCGCCGCCGGCGGATTCGTGCTGGCGGGCATGGTGCACATCTTCGGCCGAGAGCGGTTCCACGGCCTCGCCCGTCCCGCGATCCTCACGGCCCTGCTGGGCTATCTCCTGTTCATCTTCTCGCTGATGGTCGATCTCGGACGGCCGTGGCACATCTGGCGCGCGCTCATCTCGTGGAACCATAACTCGCCGATGTTCGAGGTGGCGTGGTGCGTGATGTTCTACACGTTCGTGCTGGTGCTCGAGTTCACGCCGGTGGTTCTGGAGCGGCTGCGCCTGAATCGGCTGAACCACTGGTGGTACCGGCTCGCCCCCCTAGCGGTTGTGGCGGCGATCACGCTTTTCGCGTTTGCCATGACCGGCAGTCCGGTCTGGGCGGGCATCACGTTCGCCGTCTTGGCGACGTGGGAGGCCGCGATGCGAGCCGGCGTGATGCCGCGGGACAAGCAGATGCCGATCCTCCTCATCATGGCGGGCATCATGCTCTCGACACTGCACCAGTCGAGCCTCGGGACGCTGTTCCTGATCGTCGACAAGCTGAACGCCCTGTGGTACACGCCGCTGCTGCCGCTGCTGTTCTTCGCCTCCGCAGTCATGGTGGCGCCGGCAATGGTCATCATCGAATCCACGCTGTCCGCGCGGGTGCTGCGCCGCCGGCCGGAAGACGAGGCCCTGGGTGAGCTGGCCATGGGCATGCCCCTGGTGATCGGGATCTATCTCTTCCTCCGTCTCGCCGACCTGCTGGCGCGCGGTGTCGTGCTGAACACGGTCACCCCGTCGATCCAGAGTATCTGGTGGTGGCTGGAGATCGGCTTGCTGATGGCCGCCCTCGTGAGCTTCACGATTCCCGAGGTCGCCGCGCGGCCCGGCGCGCGCCTGCTGGCGGCCACCGCCACCGTGCTCGCGCTCGTCGTGCATCGGTTCGGCGTGGCGCTGGTCGGCATCCAGGTGCCGGAGTTCCCGGCGTACGTGCCGGCCTTTACCGAGCTGATGATCTCGGTGGGAATCGTGGCCGCCGGCCTGCTGGTGTTCCGGCTGGCAATTGAGTTCCTGCCGGTCTACGCCCCCGCGGGCGAGGAGCTCGAGGAGCCCGTCGAGATCCCGGAGGTCCTGGTCACCACCCGGCCCGGTGAAGCGGCCGCCCTGCAGGCCCAGTCGATTCTGCGGAACTAGGAGGGCATGATGACCCCCAACGACGAAAAACAGGGTGGCGTGGCGCTGCGGGTGGTCGGAGGGATCGCCGCGGGCCTGGCCATCATCCTCCTGACGTTCGCGATCCAGCTGCTCGTGGGCGTCCACAACGAGGTCACACACCTGAAGGACGTACTGGCAACCAAACAGGAGCTGGCCAATCTCGCGGTCTATCTCGGTCCGGAGGATCCGTCGGTGTCAGCCCTGGAAGGAAGCTGCACCGGGTGCCACACGGCGCAGACCTTCGCCGCGGCGCACGGCATCAACGAGGGCGTGCACGATCTCGTCCGACGCATGAACAAGCTCGCCGGCGCGAACATCGATCCGCTGGACATCCCGCGGGTCGAGGCCGCGCTCACGTTCATGAAGTGCGCGCACTGCCACACGATGGACCGGCTCAAACAGCTGGCGATCCTCGATCCCGAGCAGCGATGGAAGGTGATAGAGACGATGGCGCAGACGCCTGGCGGGACGATCTCGCCGGAGGACGCGCAGCGGATCCGGGACTTCTACGGCGACTTCTGGGGCTGGCATCGCCGGTAACGGCGATGTGCGCGGAAGGCTTGGAGGGGGCGCTGCGGCGCCCCTTTCTCGTTACGGGGTGGGCGGCGTGCGAACCCGCAGCGTCATGCGCACGAGCTGCGGAAGCGAGCGCGCCCGCATCTTCTCCATCACCCGCCCGCGGTGGATCTCGACGGTGCGCTGGCTGATCTCGAGCTCGGCGGCGATGACCTTGTTGGCCTTGCCTGCCACCACCAGCTCCAGCACCTCCCGCTCGCGGGCGGTGAGGCTCTCGTAGCGGCGCTCCAGCGCCGCCAGGTCGGCCAGCTCCTCTCGGTGCTGCCGGTCCAGCCCGATGGCCTCCTGCACGCGGTCGAGCAGGTCCTGATCGCGGAACGGCTTCGGGATGAAGTCCAGGGCTCCAGACTTGACCGCCTGCACCGCCATCGGGATGTCGCCGTGAGCGGTCACGAACACGATCGGGATCATCGCGCCCATGCCGTGCAGGCGCTCCTGAAGCTCGATTCCGCTCATCACCGGCATCCGGATGTCGAGCACCAGGCAGCCGGCCTGCTCGGGGTCGAATGCGCCGAGGAAGTCCGCGGCCGACGCGTAGGTGGCGGCCTGCAGGCCGACCGACCGCAGCAGCAGCCGGATCGCGTCCAGCACCGCGACGTCGTCGTCGACGACATATACCAGGGGCTCATTCGGCGTCATGCTGGGCTCCCGACGAGGGCAGCGTAAAGCAGAACGTGGTGCCGCGGCCGTCCGGGTTCGGCGTGAACCACATCCTGCCGCCGTGCGCGGTGACGATCGACTTGCTGATCGAGAGACCCACGCCGAGGCCGGTCTGCTTCGTCGTGAAGAACGGCTGGAACAGCAGGTCGCGCTGGTCTTCCAGGGTTCCGCACCCCTGATCCGACACCGCGACCAGCACCGTGTCGCCCTCGTGCAGCCCGGTG
>Ga0210112_1000013_pt1 | contig 47515 bp, 36 predicted proteins | sample Joice_ThreeSqC_D_FD_184875 | JGI IMG/M metagenome (GOLD analysis project Ga0210112, IMG submission 184875) | Wetland microbial communities from San Francisco Bay, California, USA, that impact long-term carbon sequestration - Joice_ThreeSqC_D2... | ecosystem: Environmental > Aquatic > Marine >... | reverse complement strand
TCGGAGATCCTCGTAGCCCGTTGCTTGAAATATGAAACGACTGATCGCTATCGGCGGCAGCGATGCCGGTATCAGTGCGGCGTTGCGTGCCAGAGAAATTGATCCGGCTGCGGAAATTACCGTTGTTGTCGCCGACCAATATCCGAATTTCAGCATTTGCGGGCTGCCGTTTTATCTCAGCGGTGAGGTTCAGGACTGGAAAATGCTGGCCCACCGAACAACTGCCGATATCGAAAACGAAGGTATTCACCTGCTGCTGGATCATACGGCCATTGATATCGATTCGGATAAAAAGCAGGTAAGGGTGGTCGTCAAAAACGGAAGTTCAAAGACGCTTGAATATGGTCGTCTTGTCATCGGGACCGGAGCAGTGTCGGTTGAACCCGATATCGAAGGGCTTCAATTACCGGGGGTGTTTACCCTACGCTGGATGGATGACAGCTTTGCGATGCAGCGCTATTTAACGGAGCACAATCCGAAATCCGCCATTATTATCGGGGCAGGCTACATCGGCATGGAAATGGCCGATGCATTGACTTGCCGGGGCCTTAAGGTCACGGTGGTTGAATATTTTGATTCGGTTCTGACGACTGTCGATCCTGAAATCGGTAACCTGGTACAAGTCGAACTCGAGAAACACGGCGTGGTTGTCAACACCGGTATCGCCGTGGTGAAAATTGAAAAAAATGAGCGGTGTTTGACAGTCAGCGGCTCGAAGGGGTTCTCCGCATCCGCCGATATGGTTTTGGTTGCCGTCGGCGCCCGACCGGAGACAAGCCTGGCGGGGGCTGCAGGTATCGCAACCGGAATCAAAGGCGCCATTAAAGTCGACCGCCGGATGCGAACCAATTTGCCGGATATTTATGCGGCCGGAGATTGTGTCGAAACCTGGCATAAAATATTGCAGAAATATACATACCTGCCTCTGGGAAGCACCGCTCACAAACAAGGCCGGGTGGCCGGCGAAAACATGGCCGGAGGAGACGGGGAATTTCAGGGTACACTTGGTACCCAGGCGGTTAAAATTTTCAATCTGGTAGCCGCCGGTACCGGATTGCGTGATACGATCGCCAGGGAATATGGTTTTGATCCATTGACGGTTGAAATTGAAACCTGGGATCATAAAGTGTATTACCCGGGTGCTCAAAAAATGCGGGTCCGCCTCACTGGCGATCGAGGCACCCATCGCATTTTGGGCGCTCAGATAGTTGGTCATAGAAAATCAGAAATTTCAAAGCGGATCGATATCATTGCTGCCGCTATATACGGCGGTTTATCCGTCGAAAATCTGAACGATATCGATCTTAGTTACACACCCCCGCTGAGCAGTCCTTGGGATCCGGTGCAGATGGCAACCCAGGCCTGGAGTAAAAAGAATCTTAAAGGAATCGGAAGATAGACCACCTGTTCACAATGGATATCGATGCCGAACCTGTATTTGCCGGATCCCCTGGTATTTAAGTTTTTTTGCCGGAGGTGTCCTTATTTTTGGTAAATAGAGATTATTTACCGCTCAACCTGCTGCTGCAACACAAAGTTTTTCACCCAGCCCTGGACCCCAGGCGTATCCTTGACCAACCCCACCTATTTTTCCGATTCCAACGTTTTCTTTCTACAACCACCATACCGCAATTCCTTAGTTCAAAACGTAATTATGTAAAGCGCTGTAAAATGTCCTTAAGTGTCGACCGGGTTTGCCGATAATAGAGACTGAAGGATACGGAAAAGCAACGCTATAATCCTGTCCAATTCAGCCGTGGCAATGGATGAAAATAGAACTGCCTAAAGGGGTGAAAACTTAAGTCATGTCAGTGCTCAGGTTACGATTAACACACACCAACAGGCACATCTTTATTGCATTAGGCGGCCTATTGCTAAGCGTTATCATTTTTTCAAACGCCTGGGGCAAGCACAATGAGGTACTTTGCACCGGCTGCCATACAAAGCCGGCGGATGATTCAGCCCCTTATACCGCAGAGGATCTTGTGCAGCCCAGAGATTTACTCTGCCTTGCATGCCATGATGCCAACCTGGACGTCTCAGGCCTCAACCCGCCGCACGTTGTCAACGGCCGCAAAGATCTGGCCGGGGGATCCTTTACGCCTACCCTCATCTCCGATGGTGCGGGACACAATATTCAGAACAGAGACAGGACCCTGGGATTAACACCGCCCGGCGGTGGTTCCCTGGAAGTGTTTGACTGTTTGAGCTGCCACGATGCCCACGACAACGGCAATTTTCGCAATCTGAAAAAAGAAATCAACGGCTATACCACTCTGGTTAAGGCTGATGGTGATCCGGATTTTCAACAAAACGTCTACATCTCCGGAATCAACGATTTTTGCGGTGCCTGCCACGAGGATTTCAACAGCGTGGGCAATAGCAGAGGGGCCGGGGGGTGGACGCGCCATCCGGTGGGAATTGCCATCAGCAGTGCCGATCATGCCGACCTGGAAAACTGGTCCAGACTGACCAATAAAGTTACCCAGGCGGAATATCCTTCGGGAAATCCCGATGACATTTACGGTGCCCAGGTTTTCTGTCTGTCATGCCACCGGGCCCATGCAAGTCCGCACGACAACGCCATGCGCTGGAATCATCGCCAAAAGCCATCTGGCTGCTTGGAATGTCATACCTTTTAATGGCGTCCCCAAGAGGATTTGAATGCGCCAGAGGCGCACAAGCCTCTTTTGCCCCAGTTACAAATGGCGTCCCCAAGAGGATTTGAACCTCTGTCTTCCCGCTGAGGGCGGGATATCCTGGGCCGGACTAGACGATAGGGACATTATTCAATAATTGAAAATATCTGGACCCGGCTGTTGTTTGTATCGGCCACAAAAATTTCGCCGCTGTCATTGAGGCAGATCTGGGACGGGTAATTCAGCAGCCCCTCTTTCCAGCCCATGGCTGACAGGCGCCCCAGGTAAGAACCATCCTGCCCGAGAATGATGATTCTGCTGCCATTGCGGTCTACCAGATAAATACGCCCCCATTTGTCGGTCGTTATAGCGGCCGGATACCGCATGTATTCCTTCAAACTTTGCGTTAAAGGAGCAAAAGCGTCGGAATTTTTGGAGGCGGAAAACACCCGGGCGTTAACGCTGTCGATCAAAAAGATGTTGCCTTTAAAATCCACCGTCAGGTCGGTAAAAAAACCATATTCCTGAGGGATTCTGAAATGCTTGAGATATTTCCCTCCGGGGTCCGTCACAATCACCTGTCCCGCATATACATCTAAAATGTACAGGTTGTCATTTTTATCGATATGAAAGCTTTTTGGCGCCGATGCTGCCGAGGAAGACGCTCCCTGTCCATCGATATAACCGCCAAACTGGCCCGCAGCGGTGATACGCACAATACGGCGCTGTTTGCGGTCCAGGACCAGCATTTCGTCCCGGGAATTCAGTTTAACCTGAACCGGATAGATGAGTTGAGGCACCTGTATCACCCGGACTTCCGGGGCGACGGTTTTGTCCTTGTAGGTGTACTTCAGAAGCCGGGCGTTTCCCGTGTCCGCGACGATTAGAAGGGCGTTTTGATTGCAGGCTACCCCTTCCGGGTGATTTAACCCCAGTCCCTGTTCATCGGCATATATGGATGTTATATGCCTGAACTTCAATGCCTCTTCGCCGGAGGCCGCCATGGGATACAGCCCCGCAATCAACAAGCCGGTGATAATTGCCAGGATTTTGAAAAGGGCGTTCATACCGTTTTACCTCTTGCGTTCCGGGTGGCATTGGATACACAGGTCATAGGTGGTCTCAAAAGGCATCATCGCGGGTTTGTTCCCGGTTCCACACCCCTTGTGGCAGCTCAGACACTCCACGGTCAGGTTTTTATCCCGGGGGTCGGCGACCTTTTCACCAATCGGATGGGTGGAATGGGATTCCCATTTGTGACATTTGCCGCATAGGTCGATGGAGATATTTTGCTGGTCAATCAGCAGGACATTATTGGCGGAATGCGGCGCATGACAGCTGCTGCAATTACCCGTCTTTACGGGCTCACACAAGCCCTCGTTTTTGGGATTGCTGATTGACCATTTCTGCAGCCGGACAGTGTCTTCATGACACTTGCCGCACGTGATGACCATGGGCGCTTCCAGAAGGTGTTTCTGTTTCGAGCCATGGGGGTTGTGGCAATTCAAACACCCAACGTTGTCCATCAAGGGTGAATGGACCCGATTTTTGTTGAAGGTTTGACTGATCATATCCCGGTGACATTGCGCACACAATTGCGTACCCTGTTTTTTGGTTTTAATCGCATTTGGCGAAGCGGCCGGCAGATGGCATTCCGTGCATTTATTTTCGGCCACGGGTGGGTGCACCTGGTCATAGAGAATGCCCCTGGTGTTGGATCCGTGGGCACTGTGGCAGGAATCACAGTTGGTGTCTGCTACGGGGTAGTTCAGGTGTTTGCTGTTAAAAGACGGCTGGTTGGTTTTATGGCAATCCTTGCAGAGAGCCGGCACGCTCTTTTTCAATAAATAGTCGGCCTTGACCGAAGCGTGGGGATCATGGCAGCTGATGCACCCCTGGCCGGTCATCATGGGCTGATGCTTAAAGCGCAGCTCTTTGGATTTTATATCGATATCCTGGTGACAGTCAAAACAGATCTTATCCTGCGGTTTCTTAAGCATAGACCTGTTATCCGAGGCATGCGAATCGTGGCATTTTAAACAATCGCCCTGGGCCACAATTTTATGGCTGCTGCGTGCTTTCTCGGGCAGCACTTTTTCATGACAGCTGCCGCAAAGCTGTTTGATATCAGAGGCCAGGAGCTGCTTATGGGTTGATGTGTGCGGATCGTGGCAGTCGGAGCATTTACCGGTTTTGATCGGTGAATGAACGGAACGGCTTTTCAGGGTTTTTTGAAACGTCTCATGACACTTCAGGCATATGGTTGCTTCGGCCCCGGCCTTGAGTTTGAATTGGCCGGCCGGCAAAGCCGGCGCTGCAATGATAAGCGAACCCGCCAGGCAAAGGGCGCCAACGACCGCATGGCGGAAATGTAATGAGATTAATTTCATGGCTGCTCTGTAATATGACAATCCTTACAGACTCGGTCTGCAAATGGTTTGTGCAGCTCGGCTTTAAAAAATTTAGAGTCCGTAGAGGTGTGCGAATCATGACATTTTCGGCAATCCATCAGCTCGGCATCGATATTCAGGTGGGCCTGTCTGAAAGAAGCCGTTTTGTAGTCATGGCATTTTCCACATAACGGCTGTATCGGCTTAACAATTAGATCCAGCTCGGCTGAAAAATGAGGCCGGTGACATGTCTGGCAGTATTTAAGATCAGACGGCGCATGCACGTAAATCCTGGTGGCGACAGGCACCTTTTTGGTTCCGCCAGGACTTTGCCCGCCAGCGGCCTGAGCTTGATCGTCAGTAGCAGGGTACATCCTGGCCTTCAGATCGGTGTGGCAGATCAGGCACAGATCAGGATAATCCGCCAGGAGAAGATTTTTCAGATTGGCTTTATGGGGGCTGTGGCATTTGGTGCATTCACCTTCCACAACCGGGTCGTGCTTGCTTTTAATGTTTTTTACTTCCCTTCCGGGGTCCGTGCCGTGGCAGGAATAACATAAAAACCCCTGTTTGGCGATAATCATCCCGGCAATATTGCCGCCGTGGACCTCGTGGCATTTCAGACACTTCCCATTTTTAAAAAACGCGTGGTTAGAGCCTCCGTCTGCCGGTTTCATTAAGTCAGCATGGCAACTGACGCACAGTTTGGGATCGTCCTTCTCGAAGGCAAGCAGATTTTTGTTGGCTGCGCCGTGGGATCGGTGGCAGCTGTCACAATTGCCCTCAATGACCGGTTTGTGGGTATTTGTCTTGAGAAACTTTACCTCGGCGTCAAAATGACAGGAATAACAAATCGTGTCCGTCCTGTTTTTCAACATGGCGTAAAAATTCGACCCGTGGGAGTTATGGCAGGCACTGCAGGTTCCCTCGGCAAACGGCTGGTGGCGGATGTGGCCTGCCTGATCCACTTTGGTTTTCGCATGACATGCGAAGCACAATTTTTCTTCCGGGGCCAGAAGCAGATTGCGATTATCGGCGGCGTGCCTTTTATGGCAAGACAGACATCCGCGGTCATCTGTTACTGCTTTGTGCGGGCTCTCCAGGGGCATGTTTTTATCCGTATGGCAAATAAAACACAGGGTGTTGCCCGGCCTGGCAAGCAGCCTCGGACTCTCGGAGGTATGGGGATTGTGACAGGTATCACACTTGCCTTCCTTAAAGGGCGGATGCTCCATGGTGCCGCCGGCCTTGAGCTCCGATGCCTTGTGGCATTCCAGGCAGAGGCTGCTGCCCGATTGAGTGACACCAAAGGGCTTTTGAGATCCGGCGGCGTTGTGGCATTTATTGCATTCAGCCCTGGCTACCGGTTCATGGGTGCTGGTTTTCAGGAGTTTGGGCTGTTGCGACGAGTGCGGATTATGACAGCTGTTGCAGGACGCGGTTTGCACCGGATAATCCCGATGGGCGGATTTGAAAGCTGCCTGTTTAACGTCATGACAGGAAAGACACAGCGGCCCTTCCTTGGTTTTAAGAAGATCCGCCTGATCCGAACTGTGAGCGAAGTGACAGGCGGCACAGGTTTCAGTTTGCAGGGGTTTGTGGACCACTTTTTTTTCGAAGGTTTGTTGCTGATGGCACTTGTAGCAAAGTTCCCGGCCGGGGGCCGATAAGAGGGGTTTTGTCTGGGATGCATGCGGGTTGTGGCAGCTGATGCATTGATTCTTTTTTAGCGCTGTATGCACCGCGGCTTTATCCATACCGATTTTTGCGCGGTCGTGGCAGTTAAGGCAGGTCTGGTTTCCTTCCCTTTTTAACAGCAGCTTGGGAACAACGCCGTGCCGCAGGTGACAATCCTCGCACTTTTGCTCCTTGACGGGCGCATGGACATCCGGCATTGAAAGATATTTGGCCGCAAACTCGGTGTGACAATCCAGGCATTGCTTGCGCGTAAACTTGCCCGGCGTTCGCCTGGTGGGAGTTGGTGCGCAGGATATAAAGTAGAGCAGCCCGGCTGCGAACAGAAAAAGGGTTCCCAGGGTTATATATTTTTGAATTGCCGGCTTTTTGGTAAGATCCATCCTTAGTTCAAAACCTATTCCGCTATTCCATCGGCTGTGGCGCAGTCAAAGTCGGGCCTCGTATGCCGGGTGCTATTTTCTCAGATCCGCCCGATAAATTTCTACAGGGTAATAGTCTCGGAGTTGAGCGGCCCAGAGTTCCACCATTTGTTTGGTTTTTTCCTTATATACGGTTTCCGCAATTTCCGGCCTGACCGCTTCAAAGGGCTGCTGTCGGGCAGGGATGATTTCATATATGTAAAGCACATAAAAATGGCTGTCAGGGCTCTCGTACAGCCTGAAATCCCCGGCTCGGCTCCCCGCCAATGCTTTTTTAACCTTGTCAGGCAAGCTCTTGACCGTTACCGGTTTACCCTCCAGCTTCAGCAGCCCTCTGGTATACGGATCCACCTGACCTTCGGCGTTGGAGCCCAGCCAGTTAAAGTCGGTACCTCTTTTAAGTTTATCGAGGGCTTCCACGGCGTCGCTTCTTTTGCCGAAAACGAGGCTTTTAATCCTCATCATCTCGGGGTCCGTGTATACTTCCGCGTGTTCTTTATAATATTTCCTCAGCTCATCCGGGGTCAGTTTGATGTCGGGTGCCACCGCCTTTTTGATGAACATGCCGAAGATGACCGCATTTTCATATTCTTTAACTTTTTGCCGGTAGCCGTCAGTCTTGTCGATACCCTGTCGCAATGCCTCTTGCAGCAAGAGCTTTCTTTGAAGCTTGTTTTCCAGGATCTTGGCCTTTTTTATATTAATTTTTTTAGTTTCAACGGCCAACTCGATGCCGTGGTAAAATTCATCTTTGACGGCCTGGGTAAAATCGCCAACCGTGATTGGATCCTGGTCCTTGATCGCGACCAGAACTCTTTGGTCCTGCAGCAGTTTATCAAACCCCGGTTCCTTGGATTCATAGTCCAGCGCGTCTAACAGGGGTTCGTCCACTTTGGCGTAGCGCTGCCTTAATTCGTCGTAATAATTGCGAACGGCTTCAACTCTTTTTTGATCGAGCGCCTGACGCTGCGCCTGCTGCCTGGCCGCAGGATCTGTTTCTTGAGGATACCGGACGTCTTCCAGTTTAAAAATGATAAATCCCTTTTTGCCGATCGAAAGGACCGGGCTGACGGATCCGGGCTCCATTTCGGCAACGATTTCGGCGACGGGGATCGCCAGATCTTTGGTTTTCAGATATACGCTGTCCACATCTGCTTCGGCAACGCCCCATCCAACGGCTTTTTTTACAACCTCGTCAAAGTCGCCGCCGGCCTTGAGCTGGGAATCCGCGTCTTTGGCGTCTTTTTCTTTTTTGAACCGGATTGATTTGAGCTTCCACTCTTTAACGATGTCTTTATAGAACCGCTCGATGTCTTTCTCATCGGCTTCGATATCCTTGACATAAAATTTTAGCAAAAACTCTATCAAAGCTTCCCGGGAGTATTTAGCCACCGTATCCTTTATTTCCGGGAGCTCATCAAGTCCCATGTTTTTGGCTTCCAGCAAAATCAGCCTGGTGTTTATGAGACGATCCATAATATCGGAATAATTAATACGACCGGCCTTCTCCCCCTTGGGCCGGGATGTATGCGAGGCGGCGATGGCCCGGTTTAATTCCTCCAGGCTGATCGGCTCCTCGTTAACAGTTGCCACGGCTTTTTTACCGTCAATGACGGGCAGTTTTTCATCCGCGGCGAACCCCCGGGCACCCATAAATAAAAAGCAGACCAGCATCAGGGCAATTGCTGAAGAATTTTTTAGTTTTTGCATTGGATCCCTTTTGGGTTCACGCTTATTTTTGAAAAGCGGAAAACGTTATAAATTAGGACGAAAGCTGGAATCTCTCATATTTTAGCCGGATTGACAAGCTCAATTTCGGGGGCCTGCCGCCGCATTCATTTTTAATCCGCCGCCCCTTGGGGCGATTAAAAATATCCCGAATGATACCCCGCTGCTTATGGCGGGGTAGTTCATCAAATCGTAAACAGCGCCGGCTAGCACAGGGTTAATAGTGCTAGCAATTACCATACCATATCACTTTTTATCCGGCGGTTGCCAAAAATCTGCAGGCGAAAATGATTTCCTATCCCTGCCGCCCGGTTGCGGATTTCTGATGTCAGGGGACGTCGCCAGGCATTCAACGGCAAAAACCAGGATGGTGCCCACACCGGCTGCTAACTGGTGAAATCACCGGACCGACATGGTTTTTTCACCAGATCGGGTAAGAAATCTGATTGTCGGCAGCAGTGGCTATTGTGTAACATTCTGATAATTAATGATAAATAATCCGTGGCGCACCCTGGCATGCTCATTGCAAACTATTAACCCGGACTGCTAAATTTAAACCCAGGATAATGAATTCCATGCCGGGCAAACTCAAATCAAAAATAATAATCACTATTAAACAGACACTTGCCGCTTTTTTGCCGGCAGCCATGTTTATGGTGATCGGACCGGCTGATATTCGGGCGGAAGTTCAGACCGATTTTCTGTACAGTCTTTCCAATTTTTCCGGCACCGTACCTTTGAACCTGGCCCGTATTAATTTTGATGAAGACCGCAACGAAATTTATGTCACCGACACCAGCAACAGCGGCGTGCGGATATTCAATGCCCAGGGCATGGAAATTTATCGGTTCGGTGATGATTGGAACCTCGGCTCGATCATAGCCGCGGCGGTCAGGAAAGATGGCAACATCCTCGTCCTCAGCCAGACGATCTCAAAAAATGACATCTACCTTTGTAATTTCAGGGGCGAGGTTATATCGCGGCTGGATCTAAAAGGCCTGCCGTCCGGTTTTGAGGGATTTTCGCCGAGCGACATGGTTTATCGGCACGAAAAGCTTTACCTGCTGGACAATAATGCCATGCGGCTTCTGGTGACAGACTCAAACGGCGTTTCCCTGGTCGGTTACGATCTGGCGTCTCTGACGGAGGTCGAGGATAAAAAGCGGGCGCAAACTGCCATCGGCGGCCTCAGTGTTGATCGTGAAGGAAACATCCTTTTCACCATCCCGGTGATGTTTTCCGCTTTCAAACTCACCCCGCAGGGAAAGTTATCCGGCTTCGGCCGTCCGGGGAGCGCTCCCGGGCGGTTTAATAACACGGGGGGAATCGTTGCCGATGACAGGGGCTACTATTACGTGGCCGACCGCCTGAAGTCCGCGGTCCTGATTTTTGATAAGAATTTTAAGTTTGTCCGGGAGTTCGGCTACCGCGGCCGCAAACCTGACAATCTGACAGGCCCCCGGGACCTGAGCCTGGATGCGGAAGGTCGGCTTTATGTGTCCCAGCTCGCCAGCCGGGGGGTTAGCGTATTTAAGATTACATACAAATAGCTGCCCACAACACCAGGCGTGTTGAACCAAAAAGAAAGGAGGTGATGAAAAAGAAGAAGTCATGCATTGGGAGTGTTCTTGACTACAGGCGATAAATTTATAAACCCAAAGCATTCCTCCGAAAAAGGGTAAACCCATTGAGAAGTGGCGTCACAAAGCCAACGGATCCTAATTGATAAAGGATGGCCGGGCTGCCGGAGAGAAGAAGGAGGAAATTGGATGAAAAAAATTAAACTATTTCTGGGATTGCTGGCAGCAGTCCTGCTGTGCCTTGGATTCGGCGCCACGGCTCAGGCCTTTCACGGCGGCGGTGTGGCGCACTGTGACGGCTGCCACACCATGCACAACTCGGAAGATGGGAAATCAATTATTGAAGGGGGTACTCCCGGAGGAACCGGTGACAGTCTGACCAAGGGTACCGACCCCAGCTCCACCTGCCTGGTTTGCCACGAAGGAACCCGCAGCTATCATGTTCTCAGCCCGACGTCGATGATCGTCAACCTGACCCCGGGCGGAGACTTCCAGTGGCTGAAAAAGTCGTTTACCTGGATCGTACGCAACAATCCGGTGACCCGAAAAGGTGAAAGTTTTGGCCACAACGTAATTGCCGCTGACTACGGGCTGGTGCAGGACTCTGTCTTGGACAAGGCCCCCGGCGGCGAGTTCCAGTCGGCCTGGCTGGCCTGCAGCAGCTGTCATGACCCGCACGGCAAAAAGGTCGACAAGGTCGGGCCGATCATCTCATCAGGTTCTTACGGTGCTCAACCGACAGCCACCACCGATGTGGGTAACTTCAGGATCCTGGCCGACATCGGCTACATGCCGGGTCCCGGCGTTCAGTTCAACGTCAGGCCGCCGATTGCCAGAACCGGCTCCGGCGCCCAGGAGACGAACAATCTTCACACCGATTACGGCAAGGGCATGTCCGAATGGTGTGCCACCTGCCATACGAAATTTTTGGCCGGTGGTAAGGGAGAGCACAAGCACCCGGCATCGAACACGGCCACATTGGGGCAGGGCAACATTGCCCTGAATTACAATGCCTATGTTGCCACGGGGGATCTGAGCAACACGTCGGACAAATCCTACGACCAGTTTGTGCCTTTTGAAAGGCAGGTCGCCAGTTCAGCGGATCTGGACGAAACAACGACTAAGGGTCCGGATTCGAACTCCAACGTTATGTGTCTGACATGCCATCGGGCCCATGTTTCGGCTTTTCCGAATTCCGGACGATGGGATTTCGAAGAGGAGCTCCTGGTCGAATCTCATCCGAAGGACACCGATGCCGGTGCTGTGGCCGGTGACGAACTGGCCAGCTACTACGGATCGGTGATAGCGACGCGCTATAACCCGGAGCAGAGGAGTTTGTGCAACAAATGCCATATACAGGATTAATATAGACTGTATCGGTGCTTAATACCTGGCTGACGGCGTCCTGCCGTCAGCCATTTTTTTGACTTATCCATACCATTGATGGTATGAATGATACTTATTGACTGAAAAATCGTCACACTTAATTTTTTCCCAGGGAGACAGCTTTAAAGCTTTCGGTTGACGTCTATCCCTTTTCAACCCAAACGGTAGGAGTCTTAAATGATTTCTCGCGCCAGGTTTTTTGTGATTTTTGGGTTGCTTTTTATTATCGGCGGCTGTCTTCCCGAGGGGTCTCTCTATCGCGGGTCCGGTTTAAAAATGCCCCTGCGAGATGAGGGTGAAGTCATAATATACCTCCAGCCTTTGCCCCAGGAGAGCAACCGGCTGCGCTTCAGCATTGGCGGGATTTCGGCCATCCGCGATGACGGGCCCGAAATTGCCATTGCCCCGACCTTAAGTGAGATCAGAGGGGCCGATTTTACCGGACGCCAGAAACTGCTGGCATCAGGGAGCCTGCCGCCGGGTTCGTACACCGGTTTAGCCATTCAAATCCGGAAAGCATGGGTCCAGACCGAGGAAGGTGAGATGGCCCTTTTCGTGCCCGAGGAGCCGTTTAAAGTTGACCAGGCGTTCGACGTCACCCGCGGCAAGGCGTCGACGCTTTTTTTGGCCCTTAATCCGTCCGGAATGATATCAGCGGAGACCAGATTCACCCCGGTTTTTTCCCTGAAGGGGACCGGCCGCACCCTCATCAACCTCATCGGTTTCGTAAGTGTTCCCGCATCGAATACCCTCGCGGTGTTTAACAAAAAGACGATGCAGGTTGTAAACGTAATTGCCACTGACCCGGAACCCACAGGACTCGTACTGGATCAGTTCCGCACCAGGGCTTATGTGGCGGCGGCACGCGATGATTCCGTCACCGCCATCGATGTCTTCAATATGCAGATAATCAACCGGTTGAAACTGAATTTTAAAGACCATCCGGTTTGGCTCGCGCTGACGTCCGACGGCCGGACACTGGTTTCTGTCAACCAGGGTTCCAATACGGTGAGTATCATCGATGCCCTGTCAATGATCGAGATTGATCGCGTCAAGGTCGGTGAAAAGCCGTCCTCGGCCGTGATGGATCCCATCGGTTTGAAAGTTTATGTTTTGAACACACGGTCGAAAACCATCTCGGTGGTGGATCTGACCCAAAGGAGGCTGGCGGTCACGGTTGCCGTTGAAGCGGCTCCCCTGATGGGCGCGTTTAATCGGGAAGGCAATAAACTTTATGTCATCAGCGGTGACTGGCCTTATATCACAGTGATCGACCGTTTACGGTTTGCCATCACCCAAAAAATTTTTATCGGTACAGGGGCTGTTTCCATCCGGGTGGACAATCAGACCGGCTTGATCTATGTCGGCAAAAAGATCGGTGCCGAAATTTCGGTCATCGACCCGTTTTCAGGGCAGTTCGTCGACAATTTCCAGGTCGGCGGCCAGGCGGTATTTCTTACCATCGATGGCCAGGAGCGAGCCCTTTTGGCGGCGCTCTCAGATAGAAGCGTACTTCAGAAAATTAATCTCATCAGCAAGAAACTTATGGCCGAAATTGATTTGGGTGAGGGAGCGTATGCAGTTGTTGTCATGGGCGAGAGATAGTATATGCACCGGGCTGATTTTTCCAACATATTCTTGATATTAATTATTTTCCTTTTCGATGTCCTGTGGCTGTCTAATGCCCGGGCCGATGGGGTTAGGTTTAACAGCGATCTTCTATATACAAAAGCCAAGACCAGCACCAAATTGAAAACGACCGGGGAATCGTTTGATTCGGATTATTATCAACTGGACCAGACCTATAACCTCAATGTGTCCAGACGGTTTTACCCCTACCTTAATTTTGAAACCGGCGCCGTATATGAATACAACAAATTAAGTTCCGATTCGCAAGGCAACAAAGTTGACGTCGACGAGCAAATCCTGAACCCTTTTGTACAGCTCGACTTGGACAATCCGCTTTATAATGCCGGGATGGCAGTGCGCAGTCGCAGACGCGAGGAAAAGATAACCGACATTCCAAAAACCCAGGACTACCGGGATGAAATTACCGGCTCGGTAGGGATGACGCCCGGGGATATATTTCCGAATTGGAATTTACGTTACAGCCATATCCACACTTACGATGATCCCGAAACCATCGACGAGATTCAGAAGACCCTCCTGCTGGATACCTCATGGCGGCCATGGGAAGGCCTGAATGCCGACTATACGTATACCCGCATCGACAGCCAAGAAAAGTCCCAGAACTTTGATACGCTGCAGCAAACGCACTTCGGCAAAATCGGATACATACGCAATTTTTTCGATGGACGCCTGTCTATGAACAGCGCCTATACCATCAATTACAACACGTTTGAATTTTCGTCTGAGACCGGATCGGTGGAAAATCCATTGCTGCGCAGCGCCGGACTTTCCTCCCTGAACAATACCCCGGAAGACGGACCGGCGCTGAGTGTCAATGACGCCCTTATCGACGGGAACCTGATTGCCTCAGCCGGTCTGGATATTGGAACGGCCGGCGATCAAACCCAGGCGCTCAACATCGGGCTTGACCTGGGCTTTCCCCAGGGCATCGATCAGATACGTATCTGGGTCGATCGCCTGCTCACCACGGTTGTTGCCAACTCTTTCACCTGGTCGGTTTACACCAGTCCGGATAATACGGACTTGAGCACCTGGACCCTGGTGGCCACCATATCACCGGCAACTTTTGCAACCTTTGACAATCGCTTTGAAATAATCTTCCCGGAGGTCAATGCCCGTTTTATTAAAGTCGTCACCCGGCCGCTGTCCCCGGTTGTGCCCGGTTCGGCCAATTTCACGAATATCTTTGTGACCGAGATGCAGGCCTTTATCACCCAGTCCGGGTCTTCGGTCAAGAACGAAAACAGCGTGACCGATCAAACGGTCAACTTCAATCTGAGAGGCCGGATCAGCGATCAAACCATCGCCAACTATAATATGGTATACAGTCAACAGGATAGCGACCCCGGCAATGACCAACGCACGCAATTATCCAACAGTGTCTATCTTAACCATACCTTTAACAACGTGTTTTCGGCCAACGTCAACGGGCTGCGGACCGACACCTCGATTATGGATGAGGACACGGTCAGTTACAACTATGGGGCTTCGTTAAGAGCGGCCTGGTTAAGCACCTTTGATCAGGCACTCACTTACACCGGACGATACGAGGATAGCGACCTTGGAACAGCGAGTCAAAGTTCTCTCTTTCTTCGCAACAATGCCAACCTGTACAGGGGGTGGAGTGCATTTTTGGATTTGGGGTACTCCTGGGAGGAGACTTTTTCGGGCGAGCGGATAAACAGCAGCGTCATAAGACCGGGGACCAGTTTACAACCCCATCCAACGGTGGACCTGAATCTGGATTTTTCATTTAAGCGCACGGAGCAATCCGGAGCGGATATCGGGCCGACGGATGAGACCAGGTGGAATGCGCAGGCTTTTTATACACCGTTCAGCAATCTGTCTTTCTTCGGCAAAGTCAACGGTCTCCACCGGGACGGCGAGACCGATGTATATCAGCAATATACGGTTAACTGGTCGCCTTTTCCGGACGGCGATCTGCAATTTTTCTTCAACTTTAACGAAATTCTCATATCTGAAAACAACCAGAAACAAACCGTCGTCGGACCCGGAGTGAAATGGACGATCGGCAGGCACTTTACGCTGGATGCTTCCTACAATTGGACCACCGACGACTCCGATATACAGAAAATAGAATCCAATATATTCAATGCGGAGTTTCAGGCAATTTTCTAATTGGAAGTTGATCACATGAACAAAAGAAGGTATATTATTGAGGTTATGCCTTAAATTCTCTAATCCATATTTGTGGCCGGTTAATTGAAAGGATATCAGAGGAAATCATTATGGTTAAATGGACGCAACGTATAAATTGTCGCAGCTGCATTTTAGCTTTTATTCTTGTCTGGTTGGTTGCCTGTAGCGGTGGGTCCAATATTTCTGAGAATTTCCATGACCCGGATATGGATTTTGCCCTCCTGCGCACGGTCGCGGTAATGCCCTTTGACAACCTCACCACCGACAGGCTGGCCGCTGCCCGGGTGAGGAATACCTTTATGACCAGCCTTTTTGCCACCGGCGTGGTATATGTGATCCCCTCCGGCGAGGTTGTGCGCGGGATCAAAAGAGCCGGGATTGAAAACCCCGTGATTCCATCGCCAGAGGAAATCGCAAAACTGACGGCGATTATCAAGGCGGATGCGGTGATTACCGGCGTTGTCAATGAATACGGGCAGGTCCGGTCGGCGACGACAACGGCCAATGTTATATCCGTCAGCATGCAAATGATAGAGAAAGAATCCCGCAAAGTCGTTTGGTCGGCTTCCACCACCAAAGGCGGGATCAGCGCGTGGGATCGACTTTTTGGCGGCGGCGGCCGGCCCATGGAAGATGTTACCGAAGCGGCGATCAATGATCTTATCAACAAGCTATTCTATTAGAAGCGGTTTTATACTTTTTGCAGTTCTCATCGGCCTTTCAGTCGCTGCAGGACCCAATTACGCGGAGGAGGGGGCCGGTGAGACCGGCAGCGGCCAAAAAAGACCTAAAATTGCTGTTTTCCCGATCTTTAACCTCAGCGGAACCCCTGCGCCGCTCAAACACATCCGCCAGCTGCTGTCAGACAATCTCAAGGCTGACGGCCAGTCCATCATTGATGAACAGGTCCTTGAGAATGTTTTTGCCAGAAACCGGATTCGTTATGTCGGCGGCCTTGATTTTCCGGCCGCATCCGCCGTCAGGCAGGAGGCCGGAGCCGATGTTGTCCTGATCACCTCATTGGAGCATTACAGTTATGTGCTGCCTCCCAAAATAGCTCTAACCTCCAGGCTGGTTTCCACCGGAAATCGTATCCGGATTTTATGGATGGACGGCGTCGGACTGGCCGGTGACGATTCACCGGGACTCCTCGATCTTGGTCTTATCGAAAATCCCGATACCCTGCTGGAAATGGCCGCACAACGGATTTTGACCTCGCTTTCCGAATTCCTGTCAACCGGCCGGAAACAGTCTGATTTCCCGTCGGCCAGCAGGAAGCATCGGCCCAAGGTGATATACCGGTCTCCGGTGCTGGACCCGGCTGTGCCGTATACGGTGGCTGTCATGCCGTTTTTCAACCTCAGTGAAAGAAACTTTGCCGGAGAGATCATGGCGCTGCATTTTGTCAGACAGTTGGTGGCGCATGACAATTTTAACGTCATTGAACCCGGTGTTGTCAGAGCCGCACTTCTCAGAGGGAGAGTTATCATGGGGGGCGGGATATCCCTGGCCGATGCGGATCTGATGTCCCGTCTGCTGAAGGCCGATCTCGTCCTTAGCGGCAAAATCATGGACTATCAGGACTTTCAGGGGGCTGCCGCCAAACCGAAAGTGGACTTTGCGGCCGAAATTTTCGAAGAAAAAAGCCGGGAGGTGGTCTGGGCGGCCCTGAGTCATAACCAGGGCGATGACGGCGTCTTTTTTTTCGACTGGGGCAGGGTCAATACCGCCTATGTGATGGCCGGCCAGATGGTGCAGCTGGCAGTTGAGGATATGGTTGAGCCGGAGTGAGCCTAGGGTTAGGTCTTATAAATAAGTAACCATATGATTGTTAATCCCGTGCAGACGGGGGCTGGAGTCCAGTTCAAAGACGCCTGGATTCTCGCCTGCCAGACTGCGCCGTAATTTAAAAACCGCTTAATTTCTGCCCGTCATGCCGGACATGATCCCCGCTGAACAGACTGTGTCGCAATTCAAAAAAGCGTTTAAATTCTGCCCGTCATGCCGGACTTGATCCGGCATCCAGTTGCGTAATACTCTGAAAAAGCACTGGATTCCGGATCAAGTCCGGAATGACAACTAGACTGATAGGCACCGTTTGGTCAATTGCGACACAGTCTGTTTCGCGGGCATGACGACACACACCCCCTTCATTTATGGACAACCGATGGTTTCCCTCGAATCTTCTCCCTGCAACGTATTGTAGTCAACTTCCACTTTCAAATCGATGGTATCGCTCATGGATGAAAGCGAATTGTACTCGAGTATATACTGGCTGGAAATAATATCTGAAATCTGAAAATAAATGTTCTGCAGTTCAGTTTCATCCGGAGCGAGATAGTACTGCCCGCCGGTTTCATCCGCCAGTTGCTGCATGTTTTCGGCATTGACCTCACCCAGGCCGATGGTGAATACCGGCACACCTTTTTCAAGCGCCTGCTCAATGAGTTCGCTTAAATCGGTGAAGGATCTATTATCTTTGCCATCCGCGATAACCACCACTGCCCGCCTCCGGCTGACGTCACGTGCGGCGGTATCTTCGACGGCCTGCCACACGGCATCATACATCGCCGTTCCGTCGTCGTCACCCGTAAATGGGGCCATAATCGCAGTGTTCAAATCAGCTTGAATGTTTGTGAATCCCGGGCTCGCTTCGACGTTCTTCGCAAACCTTATAATCTCGGCCTCATCACTCATTGACGGGTTCGCCTGATCGAAGCTCAGATCGCCAATAAAATCCAAGGCCGCCGCCTTCATATCAGGTATTGCATAGAACATACTTGCACTGAAGTCTAAAATCAGAGCGATCGATTTTGGTGATGTTGCATTTCCTGAAAAGGTGGTGATCGGTCTGTCCACACTTCTTTCAAATACCGTGAAGTGATTTGACGATAATCCTGTCTGGGGGTTACCATCCGATTGTGATACGCTAACATAGAGTCTCACCATCGGACAGCTACCCGTATCGACTTGGTTTATAGAGACATTTAATCCCCTTCCGTCGCCGCTGACATTGACGGTCACGGATTTTTCGTCGGGATCATTGGAGAGGATGTCAAAGGAATCTTCATAGTGATCCTGGTCGGGTGGGAAAAAGCGAATCTGCAGTGTACAGGTCCGAAGTGATGCCAGGGTTTTTCCGGAACAATTATCATTCCGGATGCTGAATGGACTTAAAGGAGCATGAGGATTGGTCCAGGCAATCTGGCCGATATTAAGGCTCAAGGAACCCTTATTTTGGATGGTTAGGGTCCTATCCGTAAAATTATTTTGAACAATACCGCCGAACAACAACTGGTTGGCACTGACATTTATATCCGGAGGCGTGCCCGTCGTTGTCGTATTTGAAGTGTCGTCGCCGCTTCCTCCCCCCCCGCCGACACTGCAGCCCCCTGCTAGAAAACCGGTTGTAATCAAAACTGTCAGAAAAAGTGCGATCGTTCCCCCGAGCTTCTTTTTCATCTGCTCCCCCCCTTTCCTGCGAAACAACAGCCAAGACACCATTTACGGGCAACTCAGCTGATTGGTAAAGCCAATGTCATCCCCCTCTCCATGCTCAAGATTGTTAGGTAGCTTATCTGCCAAATGAGCCAATCTGATTTATACTGCAAAATTCATGCTATATTACTTTCAGGCTGTAAAATTAATATTTACTTAAATTATAAGTTGTTATAGGAATTTAAGCCGAAGTCGGTTTCATTAAATTCTGTGGAATTTAATTCTCACTATGAAATTTAATACCCAACGGTCTATTCCAACCCGTATTTCTTAACCTGATAGCGCAGGGTGTCATAGCTGATGTGCAGAAGTTTGGCGGCTTGGGCTCTGTTGTTGTTTGCTTTTTCGAGGGCCTGAATAATTAAGTCTTTTTCGACATCTTCCAGGGAAATGCCTGAGTCCGGCAGGATAAATTTTTCAGCATGAGGGCGGTTGGTGGTTATGGATTCGCCGAATATCCATTTGGGCAGATGTTTGGGTTTGATGACATCCTCGCTTTCAAGGACGACAAAGCGCTCCACCAGATTTTTCAGTTCCCTCACATTCCCCGGCCAGGCATAGGAAACCAGTGCCTGCTCCGCTTCGGGGGAAAACCCTTTTATATTCTTCTTCTTATACTTGGTGGCAAAATGGGTAAGAAAATGCTCGGCCAGCAGCGGGATGTCATCGGCTCTTTCTCTAAGCGGGGCGACATGCAAATAAAAGGTGCTCAGCCGGAAAAATAAATCCTTGCGAAAATCACCTTCGTTGACAGCCTGGGACAGATTGCGGTTGGTGGTGGCAATAACGGTTACATTGACCACGATTTCTCCCTTTCCCCCGATACGTCTTACTTTACGGTCCTCTAAAACCCTTAGCAGTTTGCTTTGAAGGTCCGGTTTCATATCACCGATCTCATCGAGCAGGATGGTGCCGTCCTTTGCCAGCTCAAACAGTCCCTTTTTATCCGCCTTGGCATCTGTAAAAGACCCCTTTTCATACCCGAAGAGCTGGCTTTCCAGTAAATTCTCAGGCATGGCCGCACAATTGACCGAGATAAAGGGGGCATTCCATGACGAATCTGTGCCGAACATCACTTTATGGATACGGCGGGCCACCAGCTCCTTGCCGGCCCCGCTTTCGCCGGTGACCAGGATGTTGGACACCTGGGCCCGGGCGATCTTGAGAATTTTTTCCTCCAGAACCTTCAAGGCCGCGGATTCTCCGATCATGTCTTTTTCAAAGACCTCGGAATAGGCCCTGCGCAGGTAGTCGACTTCCTGCCGGAGGTTTTGGTTTTTAATGATTTTGCCGATGACAATCTTGACCTCATCGGTGTTAAAAGGCTTGGTCAGATAATCGGCGGCGCCCAGCTTCATGGCCTTAACCGCCGTCTCGACGGTATCATCGGCCGTCAGCATGACTACCTGGGTATCAATTTTGTTGTCCTTGATTTCTTCGAGGATATCGATTCCGTTGCGGTCGGGCATTCTGATGTCCATCAACAGAACATCGGGATCCCAGGACTTTATTTTTTCGATCACGCCATCGGTTTCGGTTTCGGGATAAACCTCGTAACCTTCGCTTTTCAGGGATTTGGCGAGGACCGAGACAATCAGGTCTTCATCATCCAGCAGAAACACTTTGCCTTTGATTTTCATGCGGACATATCCTTTTGTTCCGGATGGGCTCGAAGGTAGACATTGAATACGGTCCCCTTATCCGGTGCACTTTCGACATTCACATTGCCCCCGTGCTGTTCGACCAGCCGCCTGGTAACTGCCAGTCCCAACCCGGAACCCTTGCGTTTGGTTGTGAAAAATGGTTCGAAGATCCGATCCAGCATCGATTGTTTGATGCCATGGCCGGTGTCCGCAATGGCGATTTTGATGGACTTCATCGCGGAATCATAGGAGGTCCCAACCGCCAGGGCACCGCCGCTGGGCATGGCTTCGATGGCATTGAACATCAAGTTCAGAAATACCTGCTGCAGTTGCATGGGATCGGCCATTGCCTGAGGTAGATTGAGGTCAAAATCCTTTATGATTTTTATGGGAGATAAAGGGTTTTGTGCAAATTTGGGGTTTTGCAGTGAAAAGGAGATGGTTTTATCAAGAAGGTCGTTTATGTCCGTTGGCAGCAATTGGAGTCGCGGCGGTTTGGCAAAATTGAGCAGGCTTTTTATCAGCAATTCGATTCGTCTGATTTCCTCAACTGCTTTTTCGATAAGGGATCTGTCTTCTGCGGCGATGTTCGGATCCTGAAGGACAATTTCCACCGAGCCCTTGATGCCGGCCAGCGGATTTTTAATTTCATGGGCCAGTTCAGCCGCCCATTGCCCGACCAGTTTCAGCTGTTCGGCCCTCTGCAGGGCCTCTTCGACCTGCTTTTTATCGGTGATATCCCGGATCACATGGATTAATCCGATGATCTGTTTTTCGTCGTCAAAGCGCGGCATGGCCCTTATTTCAAGAAACCGATCCAGATGGGGCTCATACATTTCAATCGAAACCGGCTTCCCGGTATGAAAGCATTCGCAGCTGGCGCAATTTTCCGGTGGGCCGTCCTGACCATGATAATATTGATAGCATTTTGCTTCGGTGACGCCCAGAAAAGGCAGGCCCAGGATTTTTTCGGCAGTCTTGTTGGCCCGGACAATCCTGAACTCTTTGTCATGAATCGTTATCATGTCGGTGATGGTGTTAAAGGTGTCTTCCCATTCCAGTTTCGACTGCAGGATCAGCTTTTCCATCGTCTTGCGTTTGGAGATGTCGCGGTCAATGGCCAGGAGGTATTGATGGCCCATGTATTTCAGCAGGCCGGCACTGATTTCCACCGGAAATATGGTCCCGTCTTTTTTGCGGTGTTTTATTTCAGCTTTAATCCACTCCCCGTTCATAACACGCTCGAGACGCTCGGGTGCCCTGGCGGCATCATCGGGTATATCGAGATCATTTATCAAATTGAGGGTCAGGATTTCATCGAGGCTGTATCCGTGCATCTCTGCGGCGGCCCGGTTGGCATCCACAATTTCCCCGATTTTTTCACCTTCCGCTTCCACGATGAAAATGGCGTCACCGGCACTTTCGAACAGGGTCCGGTAGCGCTTCTCGCTTTCCTGGATTTTGAGCATATTTTGTTTCAGGGAAGTCGCCATCTCATTAAAGGATGTGGCCACTTCGCCAAATTCGTCTTTTAAGCCTTCTATTTTGTAATCCAGATCACCGCTTTCCAATTTTCGCGTCGCCTTCAAAAGTAATTTAATTGGTTTGACGAATTCGCGGATATAGAAGAAGCAGAAACCGGCGGCCACAAAAGGGGTCAAAATCACCAGAGCATAAAGAATTGTCCTGGACCCGTACATATTTTTTAGCGACGCTTCGGTTTTGCCAGCCAGCTTGTTGTTGGCGATGTGGACCATGTCTTTGACCTGGTCAAACAACTTTTGGGTGGTCTGGAATGCTGTGTCGCCTTCTTTGACGAGTTCGGCGCGATCGCCCGCCATTGCAAGAATTTTGGCGACCGAGCCTTTGTAAAACTCAATATCACCGTTCATATTCTTAAGCCGTTGCACCACACCGGCCCGATGATGGCAGTCAAAACAGGTCACCCCGACCCGGGACAGCTGGTTTACATTGGCCATCACGGTTTGCGGGCTCTGTTCATACCGTGAACCCATGAGGTAGAGATCGGACTGCACATTTTTTATCTGGATCAGCAGATGCTCGCGCAGGATTTCCACCTGGTGCAGCCGGATCAGATTATCCAGCTTTGAAGTAGAGGTTTCAATGGTCGTGATGATATAAATGCCGCCTGCCAGAAAAATCAGACAGACGAGGCCGGAAACAATGAATAATTTTTTCTTCATTTTTTTTCTGCTTTTTTAAAGGTATGAAAGTAAATGCCTTATTCTATAGCGGTTGTCAAAAAATGCCATTATTCCGTTTGGCCGCTACGTTTGATGGGGTCGTGAAAATATAAATATTTTACCAGCGCCTCGGGACCGTGGCAGTCTTTGCACAGCAGGTCGCTGGAGCGGTCCCTGAGAAAGCTGTTGTCCACCGTGCCTTCGATCACCACACCGGCGCCCCGGGAACGCTGTTCCCGATTCCATTGATGGGCATTGTGGCATGACGGGCAGGAAATATTGCCGACGGTTACGGTTTTTGCACTTGTTTCGTCGAAAAGGGGAAAATAATTCATATTGCCCGGGGTATTTCTTCCCAGATTGATGATCAGCTTGTCCTCCGGGTGTGATGCAATTTGGGGGATTTTTTGATGGGCGGAACCCTGTTTCGAATGGCAGGAATAACACATCATCTCCGTTATACTGCCGCCGCCGGCCAAATTCTGGGCCCAGAGTTTGATCCGGTTGCGGCTATTATGAACCAAATGACAAGCGCCGCAGGTTCCTGACTCAAGGGGTGTTTGCCCGATCATGTTTTTTGAATCCGGTGCGCTGACGATAAGATCATGGTCGGTTTTTTGAACAAAGGCCTGCTCGGCATGGCAGTTCTCACAGAGGCTTGATTCGGGTGAGTTTGCCAATCTCAGGAAGCTGTTCTGGGCGGTTCCTCTATCCTGGGACTGATTTTCGGCTGCAGATTTTAGCGGATCCCAACGATGCGGGTTGTGGCAGGTGTGGCAGGCAATAACACCGTTTTCATTGGGCTTCCCGTTTTGGTCAAAAAGCGGCAAGGTTGTACTGAGGCCCTTTTCGGCAGGGGAATTTTGCATCGGATGGGAATAGCCCTGAATCAGGCTCTTCTTCGCCAGCCCGTCTTCATTATGGCAGTCGACGCATAAACCCTGAACCACATTGTCACTTTTGGTGGTAATTTTGCGGGCCCACAGAAAATCTTTCTGGGCGTTGTGCGCCAGGTGGCAATTGCCGCAAAGGCCCGCCTGTAAAGGCGTCTGGTTCCTGAGATTTTTGGCCTCCGGAGCAACTTTGCTCAGATCATGTTTGGAGTTGGCAATGTAAAATTTATCTTGATGGCAGTCACCGCAGATTTGAGGCGCTGATTTTCTCAAAAAGGTGTTGCCGTTCGCGCTTTCTTCCGAGGGGCTCTTTTCCTGGGCGCTTTTGGCTGAATCGACCTGCCGGCGGTGGGGGTCATGGCAGGTGTGGCATCTGATGTCCCCGGTTTTTGACAATTTCCCGCTCGCATCAAAAAGCGGCAGCAAAGAAGCAATCCCCTTTTCTTCCGGTGCAATGTCTATCGGATGGGAATAACCCTTGTTTACTTTTTGCTTGGCAATGCCGGTGGCATTGTGGCAGGTGATGCACAGGCTGCGGGTCGCCGCGTCATCCCCGGAATTTATTTCCCGGGCCCATAAAAATCCCCGGTGGGAGCCATGGATCATATGGCAGCTGCCGCACAGTCCGGATTCCGACGGCAGCTGGTTTAATATATTGCGCGTGCTGGGTGCTGATTTGCTCAAATTGTGTTTTGAATTCTCGATGGCAAATTTATCGCGGTGACACTCCTCACAGAGGGCCGGTCTCCGTTTTCTCAAAAAATTTTTAACAGGGGTTGTTCCGCCTTTTAAATTCGCCATTGCCGGATCCCGGGGCAAGCGATGGGTTTCATGGCAGGTTGCGCATGTCATTTTGCCGCTGCGATCCCGGACGCCGGAATTATCATACAGGGGCAGGGTCAGCTCGTCGGGTTTTACACTGATCGTTGTCAACACAGAATCATTTTCACGGTTAGCAAAGGGATAGACACTTAAGGGATGGGTGGTACCGAACAGACGGCTTTTTTGGGCCACCTGGCCTTTACCGTGACAGCTCATACAAAGCCGGGCCGTAAAATCGGCGCCGGCTGCAAGCGGTCGGGCGGCCTTGTGCGGCAGGTGGCAGGCTGAGCACACACCGGCCTGGGCCACGGTTTTGCCCTCCAGGTTTTTTTCGTTGGGAGCCGAAAGCCGCAGGTTGTGTTTGGTATCGGCAATATATTCTTTATCGGCATGACAGGTCAGGCAGAAGGCGGATGTATCATCTTTTTTGATGAGCAACAGCTGAGGTCCGAATTTGCTGTTGTGAACCTTATGACAGGTCTGGCAGATGAGCTCGCCGCCGTCACCCAAGCGCGCCCCCCTGCTAACCAGGTCTGTGGGTATTTGGGCGGTTTTAGGTTTTACATTGACGACATGGACCGGCCTTTTCTGGCCGTCGGGAGCAAAAACATTTTTGTCTTGGTGACAGGCCAGGCAAAGGCTGGAATCTTTGCCGCTTTTAATTAAAAAATGTTCATTTCGGGCACCGTGAGCCGCATGGCAGGATTGGCAGATAATCTGGTTTTTTTTGTCTCCAGATAAAGCACCGAGGTTCATCAGGCCCGCGGGAATTGGGCGGGTGGTAACATCCAGCGGGTGATTATCGGCCATTTTTTCACCCCCTCTATTGGGATGACACATGCGGCACATGGCTGAATTGCGGTTCGAGGTCCGCATGAAGATAGTATCCTTGCTGTCCGGTCCGCTGGGAACCCCGTGGGCCGTATGGCAGGTCGCGCACTGTATTTTGCCCTGCTCATCCAGCGGGAAGATATCCGGAATTTTCATATGCGCCGGCGGCGGCACGTCGGTTTTGTGCTGGGGCGTTTTGTAAGCCCTGGCTCTGGAATCCATCACACTGCCGTCATGACAGGAAAAGCACATCTCGGATGTGGCCACCACTTTTTCCGACGTGTAAGGAACAAAATCGGAGCCCCGGCCTTCTATAAAAAAGGTATCAACCCACCGGTAATGACAAATGGCACAAGCCTTGGCCGAGTTGGGGTTTTTAGGCGGCGTAATCGTCGTTTCTGCGTAAGACAGATTGAACGGGATGACCAACGCAACGATAAACAGGATCCGGTAGATAGCTTTTTTCATCCTTAATTTGATTTAGATATACCTGCCAGGTGATAGACACTGACTTTATTGGCAAACATTTCGACGACATAGAGCCGGTCCCGATGGTCCAGGAATATGCCCACCGGGGTTTTGAATTTTTTTACGACGCCTTTGGCGGGCTCACCGACCGCGGCGTAAAACTCTCCGGTTGAATCGAAGATCTGGATGACCCCCATATAACTGTCACTGACATAGATGCGATCTTTTTTGTCAAGGGCGACGCCCTTGGGCCGGTAAAATTCCCCTTTTTCAACTCCCCAGGCGCCAATGAAATTTACGAACAGTCCCTCGGGGTTGAGCACCTGGACCCGGGTGTTAATCACGTCGACAATATAGAGGTAGCGGGCCTTATCCAGGGCAATCAGAAAAGGATACCGGAAAGCGCGTTTACCTGATCCGGGGCCGCCGTAGGCGTCTATCAGTTTCCGGGTTGCCAGGTCATAGACCAGGATCTGGTGATTGTCGTTGTCAACCACGTAGCAGCGGTTGCGCGATTCATCGACGGCCACGTCGGTGGGGTCCGGCGGATGCGTCTGATTTGATTGCATCACGATGACAGCGATGAAATTGCCGTCGGCGTCAAATATCTGGACCCGGTGGTTTCCGGAGTCGGCGATATAAACCCGTCCGGTGCGATCGATGTCGATTCCCAGCGGATTTCTAAATTCTCCGCTACCGGATCCTTCCGCTCCAAAGGAGGCCAGGGCCTGGCCGCTTTGACTGAAAATTCTAATTTTGTTGTTAACCCCGTCGACAACATAGATTCGGCCGTCATCTGACACGGCCACATCGCTGGGCTGGCTAAGGTGATCGCTGATCTCAAAAAGCAGCTTGGCGTCGATAAGGCGGATTCCGTGGGCCGGTGGTACAGAGAATAACAAGGGTATGACCAGCAGTCCCCAGAAGGCCGTCGCGCGGGTTGTGCGCAGAACTGTCATTCGTTTTGCCATGGTAAAGATAAACTTGCTCCACTCCGTCTGAGAGCTATTCGCCAAGCAGCTCCGGAAAATAAAATGTTTTATATTTAGTGACCAGGCCTTTAATATTCAATGTCACAAGGTGGTTGGTCTCTATTTCATTGAAGCCCAGCTGCTTAAAATCCAGGATGCTGTGGGTCGAATGGCATTCGTCGCAGGCCACGCTGATTTCTTTTTTGGCAATATGCCTGTGAAAATAAGCCAGGCTTTTGGCTTTCTGGGCGTCCGTAAGATTTTTTTCATCGTGATGATACTCATTTGCCTTGCGGGTGTCTTCGGAATTAAAGGTCAGCTGTTTTTTCCCGTTATTTTTTACAAAAATTGCTATTCTGGATATGAAATGGCTTGATTTGTGGGCTGTTTTCGTTTTGGGGTTATAGAACGTACCGAATGGCTCGCCGCTGAAAAACGCATTTTCAGTCTCTTTCCAATCATAGGTGAATTCAGGAAAGTTTTCTTTTTTAATATGGCAGACCTCACAGAGCATAAACCCGGTATGCATGTTCAGAAGCGCCCGCACCAAATTATTCTCGCTGTGGGGATACAGCGGGTGGCAAACCCGGCACGAGGTTTTGTCATCCAGGTGCATGATAAAGGATTGCTCCCGGTCGTGAAAATATTTCAGTGAAACGGTTTTAACCTGTTCTCTTTCTTTGCCTTTCAGGTGACAGTGGGTGGTGCAGTCGACTGCGGTCACGCCGGTGTGGGGGACTTTGTGGATTTGGGTATGACATTTGCGGCAGTCAATTTTGCCATGGGCGGAGGCCGCGTACTTGGCTTCATCGATATGCAGCACCCTGAAGTCGCCCTTCTTTTCAAGCCTCACCAGTCCTGGATACTGATGGCAGGTAAGGCAGCCGCCCTGATCCAGGGCCAGACAATCTGAGGCGCCCCCTAAAAATAAGCAGCCCCAAAATATTCCCCAAATTAAGAAAGGATACTTTTTCATTTTTTTCACAGCTTGTGAGGTGAATCTGGCCACCGCAATTAACAATTCAGGCCGATTTTCCAGGCAGCAATGATATCCTCGATTTATACCGCTTTTCATAAAAACATTCCGGCTGGTATAAGTGGTTGTAGGAAAAAACGGTTGAATAACGGAACGTTTTTTTGACAACCACTATAACACCCGACATCATAAACAGGCAATTACCATACCAAAGCGCGTTTTGCCGGGCGGCTTTTCAGGCAGTGATCGTTTAATTCCGTTTATTTATCCATAAGAAGCGGCATCAGCGCTGGTCTAACCTTTTTAGCAGAATTCAGAAGGCAGACGCCGAAACACCAAACAGTTGATGAATCTATCCGGCACCTGGTGAAATCACCTGGTTGATCTGGTGATTTCACCAGGTAGCTGCCATTTATTTAATAAAATAAAGTAGTTTAGGATCCGGTAACACTATGTTTTTATGGGCCTTCCTTTCCTGGGTCTTTCTGGCATATTCATTGCACAATACTCATAAAATATAGAAATATCAACCAGATTTGGTTTCTTATTCCAGATTTTACCGTATGCCGTGCAAACCATCCTCAGGCATTTTCCAATTGTATGATGATAAAAGTTTATCCAGGATATTTGAGGCCTCAAGATTATGATTTTTAAACCGGTTCATAGATTGGCTCTTTCTTCAGGCGTGCTTTTTTTGGTGCTCATTTTTTTCATGCCGGGCAGTTCTTTCGCCGCCGATATCGGCAACTGCCTTATGTGCCACAAATACCCCGGTCTCAGCCGGGTGGATGAAAAAGGTGAATTCAGGCTCCTGTTTGTAAACGAAACCATATTTAACAATAGTGTGCATGCCAAAGTAAAATGCGAAGGGTGCCACCCGGACATCAAAAAGATACCCCATGAGCCTGCTAAAAAAGTCGACTGCTTGACCCAATGCCATATTATTGAGCCTGCCAGTGAAAAAAAATTTTCCCACCAGGATGTGGCCACTTTTTTAGCCGGCAGCGTGCATGCCAAAACCGAAAAGAATGGACAACCCAAAAAATTTCCTGAAGACATCCCGACCTGTAAGAACTGTCATGATAATCCGCTTTACCGGCCGCTTTCCTTTTTCAAACGGGTGCGTCCCGGTATATCCGAGGCCGCCCTGGGCCGTTGCCGGGTCTGCCATAAATCGGATGAGTTTATATACAGATTTTACAATCACGTCACCACCCGGTTGCAGAAGACCAGAAATCCACGCAACATTGCCGAAACCTGCGGCAGATGCCACGACAACCCGGAAATCGTTGCCAGACATAACCTGGGGACCCGAGCCGTATTTTCCTATGGCGAAACCTTTCACGGCAAGGCGGCCTACTTTCTAGATGAAAGAATCCCCGATTGCCTGGACTGCCACGTCAAGCCGGGTGAATCGGTCCACCAGATGCTGAGCGACAAGGATCCGAATTCCATTACCCATGTAAACAACAAGGGCAGGATCTGCGCCAATATAGAATGCCATCCGAAGGCCACGCCCCAGATGGCCAATTACAAAGTTCATAACGAGTTCAGTCGGGAACAAAGTCCGTTCGGGTATTATTTCCAGGTATTTTTTATCGTCCTGGCAGGCGGCACCCTTTTGCCTCTGATGGGGATTATGTTCCTTGATTTGGTCAGAAGGCTGTTCCCGCATGCGGCTATAAAACGGAGCAAGAAAAACGATGAAGAATAGACCTGATATCAAGATAAAAAATGGGAAGAAATATTTCTTTAAATTTACGGGCCTTCAAAGAGCGCAGCATATCACCATCGCCTCATGTGTCATTGTGCTGGCACTGACCGGCATGCCCCTTAAGTTTCACGATGCTTCCTGGGCGCAGCCTGTCTACGCTCTCTTTGGGGGGATCAAGGTGGCCCCCGTGGTTCACAAAATCGCCGGCAGCATCTTGTTGCTGCTGTTCGTTTTTCATCTTGGTTACATTGTCTACAGCATTTTTACGGATCTGATAATTCCCTTAAAGAAGAAGAAACAATTACGGGTGAGCACGGTCATAAAATCCATCGTGACCCATCCCATAATGCCGAGTTTTAAGGATGTGAAGGATATCATTGATCTTTTGAAATATCTGCTGTTTTTTACCGATAAACGGCCGGAGGGGGACAAGTTTACCTGGAAAGAAAAATTTGATTACTGGGCACCCTTCTGGGGTATTGTCATCATGGTATCCACCGGCCTGGTTATGTGGCAAAAGGAGATTGTCACCCGGTTTCTACCGGGAGAAGTCATTAACCTTGCCTTGATTGCCCACAGCGACGAAGCCCTGCTGGCGGCCCTGTTCCTGTTCATATGGCATTTTTACAATGTTCATTTCTCGACCTCCGTTTTTCCGATGGGGACGGTATTTTTAACCGGATATCTGCCCGAGCATCTGATGGTGGAGGAGCACTACGAATACTACAGAAAAGTCATGAAAGCGGCCGGCCTGGAGGATGAGATGCTGGCACCGGATGGTTCGCCTGGAAAAGAACCTGAAAAAAAGCACGGCGCCACCCGCGCAATCTCCATATCGGATCTGCCGCGGGTGTCCTAAATGGGACAAGCCGGTTGCTGCCAAACGGAAATTTCGATTAAGAAACTAAGCGGCTGCTGAAAGAGGAACGTATCAATGAAAAAGTTGATTTCGAAACTATATATCCTGGGGTGTATGGCCTTAACCGTGCTATTTATGATAATGATCTGGAAGGTGACCTTCGGAGATATTGTCGAAGAGTACCACGCCCGGAAAATGAATCTTGAAATTTCAAAAATATCCGATGAGCAAAAAAAAGTGGAAGCGGAGAAAATCACCTTTAAAAAAGCCATTCTCGAGGGTGATGAAAGGATCAAACATTACCTCGGATACCGGGTTCTGGAACAAATCCGGCTGGAAGGCCACTTTCACCACATTGATTTTGATTTCAAAGCGGACAAATCAAATTACTGCATCGAGTGTCACGGTGATCTGCCCCACAATAAAGTCAAAGAGCTTAGGGCGTTCGGCAACATGCACGCATCTTTTATTGCCTGTCAGACCTGCCATGTGGTGCTTGAAGGCGAGGCTAGGACCGGTGCCTTCAAATGGTATGACCGCGAAACCGGAAAATTCGTTAAAAGCCCGGTTAAAGAGGGTGTTGCTCCCGGCACCTATAGCTCCAAAATCATGTCGCTGGAGCGTGTCAACGGCCAGCTTCAGCGAATTGACACACCGGAAAGAATCGAGTTTTCGCGCGAATACCAGCGCAATGAAAAAACCCTGAGCGAGATCCAGAAATCAAAAGCCCAGAGTATCATTCATAATATCGTCAGTAAAAAACCCTATTTGTGTGAAAGATGTCATCAGAAGGAGGACCCGCTTTTACCGCTGGCTGAACTCGGGTATCCGCAACACCGGATTGACACCATCCTCAGTACCGAAGTGATCGGAATGATAAAAGATTACACCAAGTTCTATATCCCCATGATGCTGGAGTTTGATGAGAAATCCAAGGCTCCTCAAGACTAGAAGAATCGGCCGGAGGGCGTCGTTTTGAAACTGAATATTTTAAAAGCTTTTATGGTGGGCACGTTGGCGGCTTTGGGGTGGTGGCTGTCATTGGGCATTTCTTTTGGATCCGATGCCGTTTCCGACACGGGCAATTGCCTGTTGTGCCATCGCTATCCCAGCATCGGCAGGTACGACGAGAAAGGAATCAAGCGGGTTTTTTATGTTAATGATAAAAAGTTTGCCGCCTCTGTTCATGGCAAACTGGCCTGCAAAAACTGTCATGTGGGTCTTGACCAAATTCCCCACACCGATGTCAAAAAAGTTGATTGCGCCACCAAGTGCCACATAACAGAGCCTTCCACCAATCAGGAATTCTCCCACGCGAACATGGTTAACAAATATGAGGCCAGCGTACATGGGAAAGGATCGGCGGAAAACCCCAAGCCCTTTGCCGAAGATTTACCGACCTGTAAATACTGTCATGAAAATCGGATGTACAACCCGCTGCAGGGCATGTGGGGCAGCAGCGAGGCTTTATCCAATGAAACCCTGGCCCGCTGTATCGGCTGTCACACCAAGGAAAATTGGGCCCGGGATTTCTACGCCCATTTTACCCACCGCATGCGACGGCGCCGGACCCAGGCCGAAGTTGTAAAATTATGCACCAGCTGTCATGAAAACCGGGAAAAAATGGCCCGCCATGGCGTGGAAAGCATCGATACCTACAAAGACACCTTTCACTGGAATCTAGTAAGATATGGCGTTCATAATGCCCCCGATTGTATCAGCTGCCATGTGCCGCTGGGGCATTCGACCCATGATATTCGTCCCAGAGAAGATCCGGTTTCACCGCTTTACGTTTTCAACCGCATCAAAACCTGCAGCAACCAGGGAGGCATCCAGGTCTGTCATCCGGCGGCGACGGCCGAGTTCGCCGGCGGAAGGGTCCATGCTTACGGCACCAAAGCCCAGATGCTGACCGGAAACAAGCTAAAAGATTACCAGGGTATTGAAACAGATCGCATTTTAAAGCGGGCTGAGACCGATCTGTCTGGAAAAGACATTTTTCATTATAAGGTGCTGAAGTTTATCAAATTGATTTATAAGATCTTAATCGGCGGCACGATCTTGTTTATGGGCTTTCACCAGTGGCTGGATTTTCTGGCAGTCAAAAGAAAGCAAAAGCAGCTGAAAGGCCTTGCAAATGGGAAATAAAGCGTTGGTGCTCGATGGCGAAGGGGTTCCCGAGACTGAAAGCGTCAGGGGCAAGTTATTCTTTGTGCGGCTAAACTATGCCGAACGCGTACAGCATATGATTTTTGCCGTCTGTTTTATGGTTCTGGTGATTACCGGCTTCATGCTTAAAATCCCGGACAGTGTCGTGACCTATTTTGGGCCATTCGGCGAGGCCGTGTTCAGCTATCGCAGCCTGTTGCATCGCACCGCCGGCACCATCATGATTTTCGTCTGTTTCTATCACGTCTATTACCTGCTTTTAAAAGCGGCCGGCCGGCGCTGGTTGATAGATATGCTGCCGCGCCCCAAAGACTTATGGGATATGCGCGATAATTTCCTCTATTACATCAACCTAAAAAAGGAGCCGCCCGAATTTGATCGCTTCTGCTACAAGCATAAAATCGAGTATGGCGCCCTGATTGCCGGAACCACAATAGTTTCCGTGACCGGGCTGATCCTGTGGACAGAATATAACTGGAGTAAATTTGTGGTGGATATTGCCACTCTGGTTCACGGCATGGAAGCTATTCTGGCGTGTCTGGCCATCATGATCTGGCATTTTTATGAAATTCATTTCCGACCGCATAAATTTCCACTGGATAAAACATGGCTGACCGGGGTCATCGACGAAGAGGAGATGAAGGAAGAATATGCCCTGCACTATAAAAAGATTATGAATGACCCTGAACTCCAGAAAATATATACTAAAAGGGAACCTTAATGAGAACTAAGATTTATGTTTTTCTGGTAAAAGCAATTTTTGCGGTGCCGCTTGTTTTGTTCGGCCTGTGGTTGCTGATGATGCTGTACACACCGGGAGTTGATGCCCAAAAACTTGCTGCCCTTCAAAAGCCCGCTGTGGAAGAAGGCGTTTTTAGAGGCATTCTGAGGCCCCATAAACCGCTGGAGCGGGGGCATTTTCATATGATTGATGAGGACAGGGAAAAGCACGAGCCATATCAACCGCTGTGTCTGAACTGTCATGGAACATTTCCGCACAGCAAGGAAAAGAAGATTCGTTCGCTGCTTAATTTTCATACCGGTTTTATGGCCTGTGCGGTTTGCCATGTTCGCAAAGATCCCGCGGCCCAGGATCATTTTTTCATCTGGGTCGACCGCGCCACCGGCATAACCTCTTTTGCGGTCGAAGGCGAGTACGGTAAATACCCTGCCAAAATTTTTCCCGTAAAAATTACGGCGGGCGGGCAGCAGGAGATCATCCGGCCGGTCGATGAGCAATCGGCCCGGGAGTATTTGGAGTTAAAAGATAAATTTACCCATGACCAGGCGGCCCAGGCGAAAGTAAAGCTGCATGAAAGACTTTCAAAAAAACCGGTCTTATGTATGGATTGTCATAAAAAAGATGGTTATCTTGATTTTGCAAAACTTGGATACCCGCGCAATCGAGTCGATCATCTGGCTTCCTCGGAGGTCGCCAGCATGATCGAAAAATATGAAACCTTTTATCTGCCTGCGGTGATAGATTTTAGCGGAAATTAGGCATTTGAAAATTTCAGGTCGCGGTGCTAGGTTTCTAGAGCGGTCGTCAAAAAAGCGGTATAAAGGGCAGTCAAACATGAGAATACTATTTACAATTTTTATTGTCATCCTGATGGCAGCACCCGTTTGGGCCGGACAGGCCGCGGTTGAAGATACCCTGACTGTCGGCGGAAAGGCGGTGGTTTTTTTTGGGCCTGCCGAAACCGAATACCTTTCCATGACCGACCAAGAAAAGAGCGCCATCGATGAAGGGCTGTATGACTTCCTTCACAACCGGAATGAAGTGCTTTCTTTTCTGGAGGCAAACGACATTCAAGAATTCCTCACGGCCCTGCCCAAAATTCAGATTAAACTTTCCGGCTCTGAGAACATTACCTATATTCGCAGCGACTTCGATCAGCGTTTTGGTTTGATAATGACTGACGGAATGAATGAACCGGAAGTTTTTTTGGGTGCCGCAACAAATTCAGAATTAATAACTATGTTCGAGAATTACTTCAGCCTTCACTAATTCACCGAGATCTCCCGCATTGGATGACATTTGATACACATGTCATGCTGGAGGCGATGTCTTCTGGGCAGACTTGCACCTTTGGCACCTAATCTTCTATCGGGTATAACGCCTTTTTCATGGGGATTGTGGCAGGTGGCGCAGGTAATATTTCCCTCCTGGCTCAGGGGCAGCAGGATGCCGTGCTTTTCTTCCAGGGATTTTATAGCCGTTAATACCTCATCCGACGGTTTGCGAAGGTGTTTGGCATGAAAGATTTGTTTGGGCTCCGCGGTATGACATCTTATGCAGAGGTCGTCCATGTTTCCGATGAGTTTGACATCTTTGAGGCCGGTAAGTTTTTCATCGGGTATCTCAGAGTGGCAGTACAGACAGGTTCGCTTAACAATTTCTTTTTGCGCATTCAGCTGCCGGTGGGGATTGTATTTTTGGTATTCGGCCTTGTTGTGGCATTTGAAACAGATATCCACCATGGTCTTATAGGGTGCGCCCCTTAGAAATTTCTGCTTTTTTAAAAGTATTTTGTCAGTTTGATTATCCTGGCACTGAACGACGATATCATGACAGGTGCTGCAGGTGACTTTCCCCTCCTGCAGGGGGAAGGCCGCAGGTATTCTGCCCTTCAGGTTTTCCGACGGTATGATGTCAACCGGATGGATATAATTCTTGGAAGAACTGTAATGGCAGCGGCATAATTGCTGGTAATTGCCGCCATATCTTAATTGTTTGTTACTGCCTTTGCGCGGGATGCTCACATGGCATTCCGTGCAGTATTTGGCGGAATAGTGAATATCGGTAGTGTTCGGTAGCCTGGAAACGAACGGTTCCGGTTTCTGGCTTTCTCCCTTAGCGGCGAACACCGTGTCCTTTCTGTCAAACCTGGGTTCCTGGGTTTCATAATAACACCCGATGCTCAAAATGGTTATGATTATTGCTGTTGCGGTTAGTTTTCTCATGGCTGCCGATAACGTATAAGTTTATTCGCTGCTGGCATCGTGCCGTTTCCCGTGAGACTTTTCCAGTGGTTTCTATAAATATTTGATTGCCAACCATGTCACAAGGTGGTATTTTCTGTCAACCTGCAGATCGCTTATATCACATGTCGACCATAAATTAAATCCCGCAAAGTGAGGATATCGCACCGCTGGCTTTTCTGGCCCTGGGCACTGTGGGGAGGTGTTGATCGAGGTGCCGGTGATGCTGATGCTGGTCAAAATCTGCCTGAAAACCACCCACTGGTTTAAAGAACCGGAAATGAGTGCTGTGGCCAAACAACCGACGACCGGATAGAGCGCATGATGGCAACAGGGAACACCAATTTTTTTTATCTTTTTGTCTATGCTTGACATTTTTTCTGGAATAGTTAATATGTAAGAATAAATATGTAAAATGGAGTAGGTAATTATGAAAATTGGAGAACGTGGACAAGTTACGATTCCTAAAAACATTCGCGAAAAGTACGGACTCATGCCATACATGGAGGTTGAATTTGTGCCTGAAGAAACCGGGGTGTTGATCAAGAAAAAAAGCATTCACTCGAGCCCGGTTGAACAGGTATATGGCATTTTGAATAAAAAAGCTCGCACAGACAATTACATTGAGGTGATTAGAGGCAGATGATCACATTTGTTGACACCAATGTACTGCTGGATGTCTTTTTGCCGGATCCAAAGTGGGGTGAAACCTCCAAACATTTCCTGGATCAAGCTTATATTCAGGGATCTCTTATCATTAATGAAATCATCTATGCGGAGCTCGCACCACAATTTGCCGGAAAAAATCTTCTGGACGACACTTTAAAAACTCTTGGCATTCGAATTGTTCCGTTGGATCTTGAAACCGCGTACAATGCCGGAATGAAATGGAAAGAATATCGGGATGCGGGAGGAACACGCCACCGGGTTTTGGCGGATTTTTTAATAGCAGCCCATGCCAAAATGCAAGCCGACAGGCTTTTGACACGTGATCGCGGCTTTTATAAGAAATATTTTTCAGATATTGAAATTTTTAATTGATCATTAATGGAGAAAAGTCGTCCGGAAAAAAACCAGCAAGGTTATTTATTTTGCCGGCTGCACCACCAATTCTCTTTTCCCTTCAACTTATTACTGATTTCAACAACCTGCTGTGCCGGTAGAAATTTTTATTGACTGAAACTGTCACATGGTGGTAGATAGCAGGTGTCCGTCCGATTTTCGGACATAGCTTCAAATCCGATATTAATCCAGCAAAATACAAACCCAAACCCAATAATATTTCTAAGGCCAATTAGTAATATGACATCTAATTTATATGTTTTGATCAGCGGTATTATCTTGGCAACTCTGGCCGTTATACCAGGCTGCGGCCAAGACCGTGACACCGTGGTGGTGGACTTTAACAATACCATCGCGGTGGTACGCCCTGAGAGCCCGCCCCCTGAATTGGCGACATTCAATGTGGCAGTAGCTGCCATGATCTCTCCGAAAGAAACCTTTGGCTACTACCGCCAGTTGCTGGATTACATCGGAGAGAAACTGGGTCGTGATGTGCAGTTTATTCAGCGCAAAACGTATGGTGAAATCAACGAGTTGTTAGGAATCGGCCAGATTGACCTGGCCTTTATCTGTTCAGGGCCTTATGCAGCCGGCAAAGAGAAATATGGTTTAGAACTGGTTGCCACTCCCCAGGTGCGGCAAAGTCGTTATTACCAATCCTATTTGATTGTCAACAAGACGAGTCAATTTAAGCAACTGGAAGATTTACGGGGACGTGTTTTTGCCTTCACAGATCCCGATTCCAATACGGGAAAACTGGTGCCCACCTATTGGCTTTTTGAGATCGGCGAGCAACCCGAGAACTATTTCAGTAAAACAATCTACACTTACAGCCACGACAACTCCATTTTAGCCGTTGCCAAGGCTTTGGTGGATGGGGCCGCCATTGACGGACTAATCTGGGAATATTACAACCAAAAAGATCCGGTTTTTACGTCCCGAACCCGAATTATTCGTAAATCCGATCCCTATGCTATCCCGCCGGTCGTTGTTTCTAAATACCTGTCCTCAGAGCTCAAAGACCGTATTCGCCAGCTGTTTTTCGACATGCACCTTGATCCGAGAGGTCACCAAATTCTTGATGAGTTAATGATTGACCGTTTTCTTGCGCCCCGGGATGAGTGGTACGACAGCATCAGACAGATGGATTTGAAAATTGCTTCAATGGGAAGAAAAAAAAGTGAAATTTCAAACCCTAAAAAGTAAATTGCTGCTGGCAGTTTCGGCCCTGGTCATCGGCAGCGGTGTGCTCATCTCTTTCCTGTTCAGCCAACGATACAGCAGTAGTCTTTATCAGTCCATGTCGGGTCAGGCCGAAAATTTAGTCCATGCCATCGAACTGGATGCAACCGATAAAATTCTCACCAATGATTTAGTTGCCCTGCAAAAGATGCTTGATTACAGGAAGCGCAGCAATAATGCGATCTCATATCTTTTTATTCTTAAAGGTGATCAGGTACTGGCCCATACGTTTATGGACGGGGTGCCCATAGGGCTCCTCCGGGCGAACACAGAGACTCCCACCGACTCTTTCAGCTTGAAAAATATTAAATCTACCGAGGGAGATTATTATCTGGATATAGCCCGGCCGATCTTTTCTGGCAAAGCGGGCGTTCTGCGCCTGGGGTTGTCCGAAAAGCCCTACAGAAAACAGGTAACCCAATTGTGGTTTCAGATGAGTGCGATTACCCTCGGTATTCTTTTGTTTGCTCTGGCGGTAACCCTTCTTTTTGTTAAACGGGTGACCCGCCCTTTATCCACGTTGGCTGCAGCTGCGCAAAGAATCGACGAAGACCGCCTGGACATGATCGTCGACATAAAAGAAGGACGGGATGAAGTTGGCAAACTGACGTCTTCCTTCAACCATATGCTGGCCAGGATTAAAGATCATACCCGCCGGCTCGAGGAGAAAAATGCGGAACTGGAACGTGCTCATCTTCAAACCCGCACCTCTTTTGCAATCGCTCAGGAAATCGGGGCACTGCCGAACCTGAGGGACGTCTGCATTTATTTGATCAAAAAACTCCAGGAGATCGTTACCTGCGAAAATATGGTGGTTCTTGTTTTCGACAGCAGCAACGACGCTTGCTTCATGCAGTCGGAAAAGGAATCCCAAACCCTGTCCGGTAAGCAGGCTACAGCAGTTGGGGCTGTTTTAAAAGGCCTGGATGCCATGCAGTTTGTCAAAAAAGATAAGTTTGACCAATTGATTCTGCCGGATGAGTTTCGATTGGCCGAGAAACTGGTTGCCTTTCCGATGCACCACGAAACTCAGCTACTGGGTGCCATGCTGATTGGCTGCCCGGGAAATTGCAGCTGTGTCACCAGTGAGCTGGACATCATTGATCTGATTCTTAACCAAACATCCGGTGCCATTCAGCGATCGATTCTACATGAGGAAGAAATCCGTGAGCTGAGAACCCGCATCGAAAACTCATCCGGATACAGCGGGCTGATTGGCAAAGATCCTCAAATGCAGATTATCTATAAGCTGATCGAAGATGTCGCACCAACCGATGCGACGGTTTTGATCCAGGGCGAAAGCGGGACCGGAAAAGAACTGGTGGCCCGGGCTATCCACAACAACAGCCTGCGTAAAGACGAGTCGTTTATCGTTATAAACTGCTCGGCCTATCCAACGACACTTCTGGAAAGTGAACTGTTTGGTCACGAGAAAGGGGCTTTTACCGGGGCCGTGCGTCAGAAATCAGGACGATTTGAGCAGGCCGACGGCGGAACCGTTTTCCTGGACGAAATCGGTGAGATTTCCCCCACCGCCCAGATAAAATTGCTGCGTATTTTGCAAAGCCAGAAATTTGAACGTGTGGGAGGTGAAAATACCATAACGGTAAACACCAGAATTCTTGCAGCTACCAACAAGGATTTACAGCAGGAAGTAAAGACCGGTAATTTTCGTGAAGATCTTTTTTATCGATTAAATGTTATTCCAATTCAGGTTCCTCCTCTTAGAGACCGGCGTAACGACATCCCGTTGCTGGCCCGGAATTTTCTACAAAAGTTTGCTGATGAGCAAAACAAGACTGTTCAGCGCTTCAGCTCGGAAGCCATGCGGCTGCTTCTCAATTACGACTGGCCGGGAAATGTTAGGGAGCTTGAGAATAGTATCGAGCACGCAACCGTTATTGTCAAAGGCAAATATGTCGAAGTATCGGAATTACCCGCAGGTATTCAACAGGCCAAGCCGAGAATTTCAAAAACTTCAAATGGATCCGAACGTTCAATAATGGAAAATGAAAAAAATCTGCTCAGGGAAGTTTTGGGTGAATGCAACTGGAACAAGAAAGAAACTGCCGCCAAACTTGGGATCAGCCGCAGTACGCTTTATGAAAAACTTAAAAAGTACAATATAACAAAGCCCACCCTTCATTAGGATTTTAATAAGATATGTGTTTTACCTAAATCATGACTGAAATTCGTACATGGATATCTATATGATATTTATTCATATTTTTATTTTTTTAAACATGTGTCCGAACTTCGGACATAATTTGGAAATAAGCCTGGATCGATTCCTAGTTGACCTTCAAAGTTTCAAATCAATACCCTCCCATTCGGTAACTTTTAAAACCACTTTTATTTCAGATGGTTACCCTACATTCTCGTTGGCTCACCAATCTTAATTTACTTTTATTAAGTTAAAAAGCCACAATATGGCACCGGACTTGCTAAAAGATCCTTTGCGGTTACCCTCATTAATTTTAAGTCTCCCTCAAAACGGTACCCAAAATTACCATCAATGGATCGGGTGGAAATCAAAAAGTGACATGAAAAAGAAAATTATAGTTCTGGATGCCAACCAAAATAGCAGGGAGGAATTGTATAACATCCTCAATTCTAAGAACTATCCGTTTACCCGGGCACCAACATTATCATCGTTGGAAGATTTTTTTGAGTCAGATAAATATGTTGCTGTTGTCTTGGATATCGATTCGGTTCCGGTCGACAACCGTACGATACGCGAACTGGCGATCAAGTACCCCGGTGTTAGATTTCTGTGCACGTCCATAGATCGTTTCCACCCCGAAATAAAAGATGCCATCTGCTACCACATATACGCTTGTCTGAATAAGCCGGTAGATCCGGATGAGCTTATATTCTGGATAAAAAGCATATACGAAGAGGAAGAAGACCCGGTCGATCAAAACCATGAATAGCGAATCTGTCGCACAGCAGGATATCAATTCAACCTAATGGAGGTGAGTTTATGAAAGTAACCGAAAGAACAATCAGCCGGCGTCAGTTTTTTAACAAACTGATGGTTCAGGCAAGCATCATCGGAGCTGGGGCGGCTCTCATTCAGGCCGAAGGATTAGCCCAAGCTGCTTCGACTTCTAGCAAAAAGTATGGCATGGTCATCGATACCAACCGCTGCACCTGCTGCCACGGCTGCACCATTGCCTGCATCAGTGAAAACAATGTGCCTGACGGAAAATACCGCAGCTGGGTGAAGAAAATTTCCAAAGGCATCTACCCCAATGTTAGCTTTCATTTTCTACCGCGGCTGTGCAACAACTGCGAGGATGCCCCCTGTCTGAATCTCTGCCCCACGCAAGCGACCTACCGTACCGAAGAAGACGGTGTTGTGCATGTAAATCGTGATGTTTGTGTCGGTTGCCATATTTGCATTGATGCCTGTCCATATGGGGCAAGATTCCTGAGCCCCATCACCCATACCGCGGACAAGTGCGATTTTTGTTACCACCGCATCACAAAGGGTATAGAACCGGCCTGTGTGACGGCTTGCACTGGAAGAGCCCGAATTTTCGGTGACCTGAACGATCCGAAAAGCGAAATTGCGCTTTATTTGAATTCACATACGACCCAGGTCATCCGCAGCGACCTCGATACCCGCCCTAAAGTTCATTATGTCTATGCCGACGAGGCCATCCTCGGGGCTGACTATTCTTCACTGTAAAGACAGAAAAGGAGGTCTCATGAACGATACCGTCCAATATATTCACTGGATAAACCACGGGGTAGCCATGGGCTATCTCATCGCCTGTTATCTGTTTTTCTTCAGCCTTGCTGAAGGAACCCATATCGTTTCACATTTATCCTGGTTGTATTACCGGCAGAACAATTACCGCCCCCTGGAAAAAATAGGATCGTTTTTATCTTTTGTTATTTTGGCCTTTGTATCGCTGTTTCTGATTTACGACCTGGGTCATCCCGAAAGGGCCTTGACCATGATATATCATTGGAATTGGACCGCACCGGTGGCCTACGGCTTCTATGTAGTGCTTTTTTGCATTATCACTTATGCGTTTCATTCCTATTACCTTTTTATGCCGGAAATGGCGGTAAAGGCGAAAAACGGTGGGCGCTTTGCCGGCCTCTACAAACTGCTTCTTTTTGGAAAGCCCGCAGAGGGCTCGGCGGACGAAATCCGCCGTCGCCACGCCGCCAAAGAACGCTTCTGGGCCAACACCAGCGTTACCCTGTCGATCATCGGTCTGATTTATTTAGGCGTTTTGTTGTCCTCGTTTAAGGGCCGGGTCGCATGGAATTCGGCGATGACAATTTTTATCTTCCTCAGCCAGGGAATCTCAACAGGTGCCGCGTTTTTAATCCTCTTTACGAAAATTAAAAATGTAATCAGCAAACCTGCGGGGCAGGCCGCCACGGATCAGGAAGGCTACCTTGCCGGTCTTGCCCGTTTGCTGAAATATGCGGTAATTGTCCAGGCCGCTGTCTGGGCAATTTATTTTCTGCAGCTTCAATATGCCGGGGAAGGCGGCCAGGTTGCGGCAGGGCTGTTTTTCTCCGGACCCCGATCGATGCAATTCTGGACCTTTCAGGTAGTTATCGGCTTCGTCCTGCCATTTGTTGTTTTGTTCCATAGGAACCTTCGTAAAATAGCGGCGTTCAGATTGGTGGCCGCCCTGGGAACCATTTTGGGTGCGTTTTACGGCATCGTCAACATTTTCATCGGCGGTCAGCTCCTGCCGATGACCAGCAATGTCTGGGAAAAAGCTCCCTCCGAGCCGGACAAAGTTGTCTTTGCTGTTATCATGGTTGCCATAATCGTAGGAATTTTTCTGATCAGCTACAAACTTCTGCCATACGAAAATATCCAAAGTGAGGAGGCTTAAATATGGAATCTACGACAAGAAGAAATTTTATCAAAGGCGCCTTGGGCCTTGGAGGTTTGCTCGCAACCGGCGGCTGCATGAAAGCCACCGAAAAGCCCTCGGAATGGATCAGCGGAGCTCCCGATGTCGATCCCGTTGACGGGAAAAACGTTAAAGTTGTTCGCACGGTCTGTCTTGGCTGTCACAGCGCTTGCGGCTTGCAGTGCAAAACGGTTGACGGCGTTTTGGCCAAGGTCAGCGGGAACCCCTACCATCCAAATACCGCCGAGCCCCATATACCCTATACAACTGATTCCAAAGAGGCTGAAAAGCTGGAAGGTACGGCGTGTGCCAAAGCCGGTGCCACCATTCAAACCCTTTACAACCCGAACCGGGTCATGCATCCGCTCAAACGAGTCGGTCCGCGAGGTTCCGGTAAATGGAAGACCGTCACCTGGGAGCAGGCCTACGATGAGATCATAAAAGGTGGTGATCTTTTTGGTGAAGGTCAGGTGGAAGGGCTATCTTCCTGTCGGGATTTGACGACCCCGGCGGATCCCGCGGCTCCGGAACTCGGACCCAAGGCTAACCAGGTGGTGTTTATGCCGGGCCGTATCGAGCACGGCAAAAAGGAATTCACGGATCGCTGGTTTAAAAATGCCTACGGCACGGTCAATAACCGTCTCGACCACACCTCCATTTGTGAAACATCTCACCATGTCGGCCTGGATCTTTGCTTCGACGGCAGTAATCACATCAAGCCCGATATTATGAACGCGAAATACATCATCTTTTTTGGAACCAGCCCCTATGAGGCTAATTTCCCCATGCAGGCCCTGGCCAGAAAACTCAACTTTTTCAGAGAGCGCAAGGGCAAGCTGGTCATTGTCGATCCCCGGTTTTCGAACTCTGCTGCCAAAGCCGACCATTGGATACCGATACTTCCCGGAACGGATGCCGCTTTCGCCCTTGGGATGATGCGCTGGATGATCGAAAACGACCGGGTGGACAAACGCTACCTTTCCTTTCCCAGCCAGAAGGCTGCTGGGGTGGATGGGCATTTGACCTGGTGCGACGCCTCCTATCTCGTTCGCCAGGACAACCGCAAGTACCTGCGACCGGCAGATGCAGGGATCAAGGGTGAGGAAAAAGAATATATTGTGGTCACAAATGGAAATCCGGCCGGCAGCGAATCAGTGGCATCGGCGGATCTGGAGTTTGCCGGGGAAATCAAAGGCATTCCCGTCAAAACCGTCTATACGATGCTAAAGGAGCGGATTTTTGAAAAAAGCCTGAAAGATTATGCAGACATCTGTGAACTTGACCCGGAGATTATCGAGCGCACGGCCGATGATTTTACTTCATATGGACGCAGGGCTACTGTGGATTTTTACCGCGGACCGGTACAGCATACCAATGGCACCTATACGGCCCGCGCCTTGGCCATCTTGAACTTCCTTATCGGCAATGTTTCCTGGAAAGGCGGATGTGAGGCTCACGGCGGCTCCCACTGGCATGAGATGGGAGGCAAACCCGGCAACCCCTTCAATTTAGGCAAGGAGCTTCACCCGGGCAAAGTTAAAGCTCAAGGGGTGACCATCGATCGCAAAAAAGCCAAATACGAAGACAGTACCGAGTTCAAGAAAAACGGCTATCCGGCCAAACGACAATGGTTTCCTTTTGCTTACAACAATGTGTATCAAGAGGTGTTTCCCAGCATTGGGGCTCAGTATCCGTACCCGATCAAGATTCTTTTCACATACTGGAATAACACGGTTTATTCCTCGCCGGCAGGAATTCACCAAATCAACGGAATCAGGGATCCGAAGGTTTTACCGTTGCACATTGCCATCGACTACGTCATGGGCGAAACGTCTAGTTGGGCGGATTATATTTTGCCAACCCTGCACTTTCTGGAGGATTGGGGAACCCCTCACGTGGCCCCCACCATTTTAACAACCACCAGCGGGGTTCGTCAGCCGGTGATCGAACGGGCGGCAAAGGATGCCAAATCCACCGAGGAAATCTTTATCGACCTCGCCCTTAAAATGGGATTGCCCGGCTACGGCAAGGAAGGATTCGGACCCGGTGATCCGCTGCTTGCCCCGGAAGACTGGTACAAAAAGCTGGTTGCTAACATTGCATACGGCGACAAGGAAGGCGATTCAGTGCCGGGAGACTCAGAAGCGCAAAAGGTTCAATATGTGCTGGACCGCGGAGGACGGTTTCAGGACTACAGCAAATCCCACAAGGGAGACCACACCGCTCATCCTTATAAAAATATCTGTATCATCTACAATGAGAAATTGGCCACCACCAGGGATTCGATGACCGGCGAGTACTATGACGGTCTGCCCATCTATGAGCCCCTCAAAGATGCCATGGGCAAAATAGTGGACGTGCAGAGGGATAAATACCCATTCCGAGTAAATACCTATCACCCCGTCTTCCATGCCCAGGCACGTACCGCAGTCAGCAGCTGGCTCATGGATTTTACACCGGAGGAGTGCGTTGAAATGAACGCGGCTGATGCCAAAAAGCACGGGATTAAGCACGGCGACATGCTACGGGTGTTTTCGTCATCAAACCCTGAGGGGGTCAAAGGAAAGGCTTTTGTTACCGAGGCCATGCGGCCTGGGGTGATCAGCATTCCGCATTCGCTGGGGCACTGGCAATACGGCAGCAAATCATTCGATCTGGATGGCAAACCGACCTCTGCACGACAATTTGTCGGCCGGGGATGCAGCGCCAATCCGGTAATGATGCTCGATCCGTATTTGAAAGACGTCTGCCTGCAGGATCCCATCGGAGGCAGCAGCTCGTTCTATGATTCCTATGTCGCAGTTGAAAAAGTCTAAGGAAAACAATTGTGGAAACCCTATCCTCTGATATGGAAAACGCGCGTGCCGAGGTGTACCAATTCCTCGGCACGCTTCTGACTGAAAACCTTTCCTCGGAAAGCTTAGGAAACATCTTGAATGTGAAAACCGCATCCCATGTGAAAACCCTTTTCCCTGATCCGGAAGTCCATCGAGATTTTGAAAAACTGATTGAGAATTTCTCTGAGGGACGTCTTACGGAAACGGATATTATGCTTGATTTTGAAGCACTCTTGCGCATCCCGGGACCCGCCTATATTTGCCCGTATGAATCTTCCTATCGAGGCCGCAAGCAGATCCAAGGCCAGACTCAGTGGGGCTCCCTTAATGGTCCGTCGACTCGAGCAGTACAGCGTTTCTATCAAAACGAGCATCTTTCCGTCCGAAGCGAATTGGCCGATTTCCCGGACCATATTGGCGCAGAAATGACGTTTATGGCCTGCTTATGCCGCCAAAGCGCGCAAGCCCTGAACACCGACAACGAAATGATCGTAGAAAAACTGCGGGAAAAACAGAGGCAATTTTTGCAAAAACATCTTTTGCAATGGTCAAAGGATTTTTCTGAGGAATTGCGTTCAAGGGCCGCGACGCTATTTTACAGATGCATTGCTGACATGTTAAGCCAATTTTTGAAAATGGAAATAAAATCTTTGTTGTCTAGTGCAAGAATTTCATAAGGACAACAGAACCATGTATCTGTCGAAGATTTAGGAAAAATTTTCAATCAAGTTCCTTACATGACCGCCATCCTTGGCTGGATCGATGGGCTACTGAAAAAGCTATAATAGGAAAAACAGAATAAGTTGGATCGGTGGCTCTTAAAATTTGATTTGCGTCACAAAAATATGGCCTTTACTGCCTAAAATTTTTTGCTATTCGTTATGTTATTATTAACATAAGGGTAATTTGAGGTGAAACATATGCAAGATTTCGAAACCCTTTTAAAAAAAACATCTAAAGCCCACGGGCATCTTTGCCCGGGGCAGGTGGTTGGAGTGCGCATGGCCATGTTGGGCTGTCGACTCATCGGTTTGGATGAGCCCACGCGTCACGACCAGATTAAAAAACTGATCATATACATAGAAATGGACCGCTGCACCGCAGATGCTGTGGCTCATGTCACCGGTGTAAAATTGGGTCGTCGCTCCCTAAAATTCGTGGATTACGGTATCATGGCGGCCACCTTTGTCAACCTGGAAACCGGCAAGGCTTTCCGGGTAGTGTCCACCGAGGAATCCAGAGGCCTGGCGCGCTGTTTTGCACCGGAAATTTCGGAAAAACATGCGCAGCAAGTGGAAGCTTACAAGAGAATGCCGGACAATGTATTATTTCGAGTGCAGCAGGTTAAAGTCGCGATCAACGAGTTTGATATGCCCGGCCCGACCCGACGCAAGGTGACCTGTGAGCGGTGCGGTCAGATGGTGCGCGATCATCGCGAAGTGTTCAATGACGGGCGGCCTTATTGCAGACCCTGTGCAGAGGGAGCCTATTATTCCGATGCCAGGGAAATCATACGGCCGGACATGAATTGGGCGCCGGAGCAATTCACGAGGAGTATCTATTTGGATCATTTGAATCTGAAGCAGTCAAATAAGGTCGAAAGCATTTCCAGAAAAAGGAAGATTTACCATATTAACCAGTAAGAGAACCATTTTCATCAGATCAAGGAGAATTACCGTGCTCAAAAAAATAAGACTTCAGGATGCGGTGGGCACCCAACTGGCCCATGACATAACCGAGATTCGCCCCGGTGAATTCAAGGGCGCCGCCTTTCACAAAGGCCATACCGTCTGCAACGA
>Ga0210112_1000012_pt1 | contig 48153 bp, 53 predicted proteins | sample Joice_ThreeSqC_D_FD_184875 | JGI IMG/M metagenome (GOLD analysis project Ga0210112, IMG submission 184875) | Wetland microbial communities from San Francisco Bay, California, USA, that impact long-term carbon sequestration - Joice_ThreeSqC_D2... | ecosystem: Environmental > Aquatic > Marine >... | reverse complement strand
CATGAAGACGCTCTACGAAGAACTGATCAGCCTGGCCAGGGACTTGTTCGATTCCTGGCGGCCTGGCAGCCGTGCACAACAGCAGACTCTGCAAACGGACGCCGGGCCGCCGGCAGCGGCGACGCCCGAATTGCCTGACGACGACCTGCACCTCGACGCGCTGGCACGCGCCTTCCCGCGCGAACTGTTTGCCCAGCTGCTGATCGAGCTGCCGGCCTGCCGGGACCTGATGGCCGAGTCATTCGCCGCCGGCAACTACCGGCGGCTGCGTGACAGCGTGCACCAGATCCTCGGGGCCACCGCCTACTGCGAGGCACAGGAACTGGAGCAGGGTCTAAGGCAGCTGGGCCTGGCCCTGAAGACGGACAACAGCGACACCATCGAACACCACTTCCAGCGCGCCATGCAGGCCATAGACGATACCCTCCACAACAGCGGCTATCGCAAGCACATGGAATGAATCAGGCCGGCCAGCCGCGCGCCTGCCGCATCAGCCCCTTCATTTCGGCCACCGCAGCGGACATCCCGGTAAACAGCGCGCGGGCGATAATCGCATGCCCGATATTCAGTTCACGCACATCGGGCAGCGCGGCAATCCTGTGCACGTTGCCATAGTGCAGACCGTGGCCGGCGTGCACCGTCAGGCCGGCTTCAACGCCCTGCCGCACGGCGGCCTCGATGCGCGCCAGTTCGTCCGCCCCGGTCCGCGCATCCGCGGCATCGGCGAAGTGGCCGGTATGTATTTCGATGCACGGCGCGCCGCACTCGGCGGCAGCCGCGACCTGCCCGGGTACCGCATCGATGAACAGCGACACGCGAATACCCGCCTCCGCCAGCTGCGCGCAGGCATCGCGCAGGCGCGGCAACTGCCCGGCCACGTCCAGGCCGCCCTCGGTGGTCAGCTCCTCGCGCCGTTCCGGCACCAGGCAGCAGTCTGCGGGCCGGATGCTGCTGGCGAATGCCAGCATCTCGCCGGTCACCGCCATCTCCAGATTCATGCGCGTGGTGAGCACGTCCTTGAGCACGATCACGTCCCGCTCCTGGATGTGGCGCCGGTCTTCGCGCAGGTGCAGGGTGATGCTGTCCGCGCCGGCCTGCTCGGCCACCCTTGCCGCATCGACCGGGTCGGGATAGGGCGTACCGCGCGCCTGTCGAATGGTGGCGACATGATCGATATTGACACCCAGGTGCATGGTACGCGTGGCCTCCCTCATCAGGTTTCAGGTGAATCGCCGGGCGTGTCGCGCGTGCGCACACGCGGGCGTGCCATCGACGCCAGCTGCCGCAGCACCGCGCGCGTCTTCAGCGGCCGCGCACCGAGATACAGATCCAGTGCCGCCCGCGTCAGCGCCTTCACTTCCCGGCAGACCTGCATATCGGTCAGCTCCTCGTTATGCAGTGCCAGCAGGCTCGAGCCGCGCAGGAAAATACCTTCGCCTGCCGGCTGCGCGCAGCGTACCGGGCCACGCTCCAGCAGGTATTCATAGCAGCCCGCCGTCTCCACCGGCGCGCCGCTCTGCACATCGTGGTCCAGCAACAGGCCATAGCCCAGTTCCGACAGCAGGTGTTTCTCGAAGCAGCGCAGCGCCTGCTCCTCCCTGCCGGCCAGCCGCGCGATCGCCTGTTCATAGGCATCGAACAGCGCCGGGTGCGGGTCCTGGCGCGTCAGCAGGCGCAGCAACAGCTCGTTGAGGTAGCTGGCGCACAGCACCTGACGACCGGACCAGGCAGCCGGCACGCGCACACTTTCCGCATCGGTCAGGGTACCGAGCTCGCCGCGCATGCTCCATGACAGCAGCAGCGGCCGCAGTATCTGCAGCTGGTTGTGCCAGCGCCCCTTCGCCGCGCGCGCACCGCGCGCGACCAGCCCGACCCGGCCATGCGCGCGGCTGAACACCTCGAGCAGCAGGCTCGAGTCCCGGTAGGGATAATGATGCAGCACCCATGCAGGTTCGAGCAAAATCCTGGTGTGATCACTCATGGGCCGGTGCGGTCAGTCGTCCAGAGTATAACCGAGGCTGCGCAGCGCCCGCTCGTCATCCGCCCAGCCTTCCTTCACCTTCACCCACAACTTCAGGTTCACCTTGCAGCCGATCAGTTCCTCGATATCCCGGCGCGCCTGCTGGCCGACATCCTTGAGCAGCGCCCCCTGACGACCGATGACGATGTTCTTCTGGCTCTGCCGCTCCACCCAGATCAGCGCATGGATGTGGGTGATGCGCGGCTCGCGCCGGTACGCCTCCACCTCCACGGTAAGGCCATAGGGCAGTTCCCGGGCCAGCTTGCGGAACAGTTTTTCCCGGATCAGCTCGGCAACCATGAACCGTTCGGAGCGGTCCGTAACCTGGTCTTCTGGAAAGTACGGCGGCGCCTGCGGCAGCAAGGCCTCGATGGCGGATTCCAGCGCGGCGACGTTGGTCCCCTTGCTGGCGGAAATCGGGATGATCTCGGCGAACGCGCGCTTGCGCGACAGCGTATCCAGTTCCGGCAGCAGCAGTTCACGGCTGGCCAGCGTGTCGATCTTGTTGACAGCGAGAATTACCGGGCAGTCCAGGCTCGCAAGTTTTTTCAGCACCAGTTCATCGTCAGGCAGCCAGCGCAGCGCCTCGATGATGAATACCACGACATCCACGTCCGCCAGCACCGTGCTGGCGGTGCGGTTCATATGGCGGTTCATGGCACGGCCGCTGTAGTCATGGATGCCGGGGGTATCGACATAAACCAGCTGGGCATGCGCCAGCGTCTTGATGCCGAGGATACTGTGGCGCGTGGTTTGCGGACGTCGCGAGGTAATACTGATCTTCTGGCCAAGGATCCGGTTCAGCAACGTGGACTTGCCCACATTGGGCCGTCCGGCCAGCGCGATGTAGCCGCAATGAAATGCCGTTTCCACAGGCCTAGGCCGACTCCAGCTGCTCGAGTATCTGCGCGGCGGCATCCTGCTCCGCCTGCCGGCGACTGTTCCCCTCGCCGATCGCCGGCTCGCCCCCGTCCACCCGGCACTGCACCCGGAACATTTGCGCGTGCGCCTCGCCGCTGATGTTGATCACGGCATAATCCGGCAGGGGCCGGCGCCTTGCCTGCAGGTATTCCTGCAGGCGCGTCTTGGGGTCCTTGAGTACCGCCGTCTCGGTAAGTCCCTCAAGCCTGGCGTCGAACAGTGCAAGGATGCACTGCCGGCAGGTGACGAAGTCGCTGTCGAGATAGATGGCGCCGAACAGCGCCTCGACGGCATCCGACATGATGGAGTCACGACGATGGCCGCCGCTCTTGCGCTCGCCGGAACCGAGTTGCAGGTACTGGCCGATTTCCAGTGTCCTGGCGATATCCGCCAGCGATTCACGCCGTACCAGCGATGCGCGCAGGCGGCTGAGCCTGCCTTCACTGGCCCCGGGGAAACGGTGATAGAGCTCCCCGGCGATGACACTGCCGAGCACGGCGTCACCGAGGAACTCCAGGCGTTCGTTGTTCCTGCTGCCGGCGCTGCGGTGGGTCAGCGCCTGCTGCAGCAGTGAGGCATCCGTGAATTTGTACCCGAGGTGCTGTTCCAGGCGGTCCGGTGAACGAATCAAAGCTTGCGCGCCATCACCTGCTTGTCGAAGGCCATCAACACGGACACATTTCCGAACAGGTGCACCTTGGAATCATACTTGGCCCTGACGCTGTAATTCTGGCCGGCCGACTTGATAATCACATCCTTGGGCAGGATCGTGTTTACATAACTGATATTGAAACGGCGATCGAGCAGACTCCTGATCTCCGCGGGGGAATTGAATCCCGACTCCTCGGTGATCGAGTCCAGCGTCGCAACGACCTTGTAGAACTCGAGGTAGGACGGCACCATCTTGAGGATGAGCAGCGCGAAAAAGCCGATCAGCCCGAGGACAATCAGCCAGCCAATTCCCGTCATCCCTTTCTGTCGAGTCAATGAACGCATAATTTACCCCTCGTGTTTGCCCTATTGAATCCTGTTGCCGATCCTTTCCAGGTCGACGCCGTTGCCTGCGCTGTCCCAGTTCATCCAGATACGAAAGGCCTTGCCGACCAGGTTGCCTTCCGGCACCGTCCCCCAGTAGCGACTGTCATTGCTGTTATCACGATTGTCCCCCATCACGAAATACTCGTTGTCGCCGACCACGAACTCCCCTTCCAGACCCGGTGCGTGCGCCATGACCAGGATCTCATGCTGCACATCCCCGAGCTGTTCCCGGCGCTCGCTGGCGCCCGACATGGTCACGCCGGAACCGCTGCCGATATACACCCCGGCGGGTATCTGGCCGGCCGCTTCGCCATTAATGTATACGACCTTGTTGTAATAACCAATCCGGTCGCCGGGCAGGCCGACAACCCGCTTGATGTAGTCGACCGAAGGATCCTTGGGATAGCGAAACACCACCACGTCGCCGCGACGTGGCTCGCCGATCTCGATGATCTTGGTATCGAGTACCGGCAGTCGTATGCCATAGGCGAACTTGTTGACCAGAATGAAATCACCCACCAGCAGGGTCGGCATCATTGAGCCGGAGGGGATACGAAAGGGCTCGACCAGGAACGAGCGCAGCAACAGCACCGCCAGGATGACCGGGAAGAACGACTTGCAATACTCGATCAGCGTGGGTTCCCTGAGTGCCGTCGTGACCTCTGCAGAACCCTCCGCCTTGCCGTCCGCGACCAGCGTTGCCGCCTGCCGGCGCCGTCGCGGCGCCAGCAACATGGCATCCAGGGCCCAGGCAACTCCCGTGAACAGGGTCGCTCCAACCAGCAATGTAGGGAAATCAAACGTCATTTGTCCGCCTTTACCATCAGGTTCATGTCTGTACCATTATATGCGTTGTATTCATTCATTATCCACGCGCAGGACGGCCAGGAAGGCGGCCTGCGGTATCTCCACCTTGCCGAACTGTTTCATGCGCTTCTTGCCCGCCTTCTGCTTTTCCAGCAGCTTACGCTTGCGGGTAATGTCGCCACCATAGCACTTTGCCGTGACATTCTTGCGTAACGCCTTCACAGTCGTGCGTGCGATGATCTGGCCACCGATGGCCGACTGGATGGCCACATCGTACATCTGGCGCGGGATCAGTTCCTTCATGCGCGAGGCCAGCTGGCGCCCCCGTTGCTGCGCCAGGTCGCGGTGCACGATAAGCGACAGCGCATCGACACGCTCGCCGTTGATCAGGATATCGAGCTTGACCAGCGTTGCCGTCTGGAAGCGCAGGAAATGGTAATCGAAGGAGGCGTAGCCGCGGCTGACGGACTTGAGCCGGTCGAAGAAATCAAGCACGACCTCGCTCAGCGGCAGCTCGTAGTTCAGCGATACCTGGCTGCCCAGGTACTGCATGTCACGCTGTACGCCGCGCTTTTCGATACACAGGTTGATGACGCTGCCGACATAGGCCTGCGGCACCAGGATGCTTGCAATTATGATCGGTTCACGGATTTCCTGGATCTGGTTTACCGGCGGCAGGCTGGCCGGGTTATCGATTTTCAGCAGTTCGCCTTTCGTATCGAGCACCTCGTAGATCACAGTTGGTGCCGTAGTGATCAGGTCCAGGTCATACTCGCGCTCGAGCCGTTCCTGCACGATCTCCATGTGCAGCATGCCGAGGAACCCGCAGCGAAAGCCGAATCCCAGCGCATCCGAGGTTTCCGGCTCGTAGTGCAGTGCCGCATCGTTGAGCCGCAGTTTCTGCAGGGCGTCACGCAGGTCCTCGTAGTCATCCGAGCTGACCGGATAGAGACCCGCGAACACGTTCGGCTGTACTGTCTTGAATCCGGGCAGCGCGCTGGCGGCCGGGTTGCTGGACTGCGTCAGCGTGTCGCCCACCGGGGCGCCGTCGATATCCTTGATCCCTGCGATCACGAAACCGACATCACCGGCCTCCAGCAACTCGCGGTCTTCCTGCTTGGGCGTGAACACACCGAGCCGTTCGACCTGGAAATTGCGGCCGGTCGACATCACGCGCACCTTCTCGCGCCTCGATAACCTGCCATCCATCACGCGGATCAGTGAAATCACGCCAACGTAGTTGTCGAACCAGGAATCGATAATCAACGCCTTGAGCGGTGACTCGGCGTTGCCGCGCGGTGGCGGAATGCGTCGCACCACTTCTTCCAGCACGTCGACCACGCCCTCGCCGGTCTTGGCGCTGCAACGTACCGCGTCATGGGCCTCGAGACCGATAATCTCCTCGATCTCGTGGATGACGCGCACGGTATCGGCGGCCGGCAGGTCGATCTTGTTCAATATCGGCACCACCTCGAGGTTCAGGTCGATGGCCGTGTAGCAGTTCGCGACGCTCTGCGCCTCCACGCCCTGTGCCGCATCCACCACCAGCAACGCCCCTTCGCAGGCGGCCAGCGATCGCGACACCTCGTAGGAGAAATCCACGTGGCCGGGGGTATCGATCAGGTTCAGGTCATATACCTCGCCGGAACGCGCCGTGTATTTCAGGGACACGCTCTGGGCCTTGATGGTGATACCGCGCTCGCGCTCCAGGTCCATCGAGTCAAGCACCTGGTCCTCCATCTCGCGTTCGCTCAATCCGCCGCAGATCTGGATAAAGCGGTCCGCCAGCGTCGATTTGCCGTGATCGATGTGGGCAATGATGGAGAAATTGCGGATGTGCTGGGTGTCGGTCATCGATGTTTGCATGCAGCAACCCGGGCGCGGTTGGCGCCGGCGGACGGAGCGTCGGGAAGCGTGCTGGTGTATGCCACAAGTTACTGATTGTTGGAAAGGTTCCGGATTATACAGCAAGCTTCCACCAAGTCACTCACGGCGTGATCAGGCATGCTGCCGGCAATGGCTGCGCAGCCGGTCCTCGTCCAGGAAGTAGTAACAGATTTCGTCCCCGTCACCGACCAGCACCGGTACCCGGGTACCGTAGCGGCCGACCAGACCAGGATCGCGTTCGATATCGACCGTGCTGTAGCCAAAGTCCAGCTCATGACGCAGGCGCTCCAGCGCCTGCGTCATGTCCGTACAGAGATGGCAGCCCCGGCGCACATAGACTGTGAGCTGACGCGGCACGGGGCGTCCGGGTCCGGCCTGGCCTAACCGTCCCCCGGCACCTTGAGCGCCAGGAAGGTCGGGCTGCCGCCGCGCTGCACCAGCACCGCGACCGACTTGCCGGGCTTCAGTTCATCGACCATGGCATTGAACTGCTTGACATCCTGTACCGGCTTGTTGTCAACGCTCAGGATAACGTCACCCTTGTGCACGCCGGCACGCGCCGCGGCGCCGTTGACGACCTGCGATACCACCACGCCGGAACTGACACCGTACTCGGTGATCTGCTCTTCCGTCAGGGCCGTCACGGTGATGCCGAGGCGGTTGGTTTGTTCGCTCTGTGGCAGCACGGCACGCGCCTGTACCTCGCCCTCTTCCGGCAGTTCGCCGAGGGTGACCATGATGGTCCTGTTGCGCGAGTCACGCACGACCTCGACCGGCAGTTCCACGCCGACCTTGCTGCTGCCGACAATGGGCGGCAGGTTGGCGGAATTGATCACATCGTTGTTGTTGAACTTCACGATGACGTCACCCACCTTGATGCCGGCGGCCAGGGCCGGGCTGTCGGGCAACACCCTGGCAACCAGCGCGCCTCGCGGTTTCTTCATGCCGAACGACTCGGCCAGGTCCAGCGTCACGTCCTGGATCAGCACGCCCAGCCAGCCGCGGCTGACGTGGCCTTTGGTCTTAAGCTGGTCGACGACATCCATGGCCACCTCGATCGGAATCGAGAACGAGAGCCCCATGTAGCCGCCGGTGCGGCTGTATATTTGCGAGTTCACGCCGACTACCTCGCCGTCCTGGTTGAACAGCGGACCGCCGGAGTTGCCCGGGTTGATGGCCACGTCGGTCTGGATGAACGGCACGTAGTTCTCGCTCGGCAGGCTGCGCCCCTTCGCGCTGACGATGCCGGCGGTGGCGGACAGGTCGAAACCGAACGGGGATCCGATCGCCAGCACCCACTCGCCCACTTCCAGGTCGCGCGACCTGCCGATCTTCACCACCGGCAGATCACTGGCCTCGATTTTCACCAGCGCGATGTCACTGCGCTTGTCCTCACCGATCACCTCGGCCTTCAGCTCGCGCCGATCGCTCAGGCGCACGATGATTTCGTCCGCCTCGTTCACGACATGGTAGTTGGTCAGGATGTAGCCGTCCGCCGAGATGATGAAACCGGAACCAAGCGACTTCGCATCATGATAGCCGGGTTCGCCGCCATCCTCCTGGTCGAAAAAGTACTTGAACAGCTCGCCGAACGGGCTGCCCTCCGGCAACTCCGGAATTTCAAACCCTTCCGGCAAGTGCGGCATGCCGCCTTTGACCTTTTGCGTGGTACTGATGTTCACCACGGAGGGACTGGCATTCTTGACCAGATCAGTAAAGGCCGGCAAGTGCTCGGCCTGTGCAGTCTGCATGCACGCAGCGCAGAAAAGCATCGCCGTCAGCGCAAAGCCTGCAAACGCTTTTGGAATCACCATATGTTTCTCCATACCTGACTAGTGAATTAGTGAATCAAGGATATGTCCCGTTCGTCCCGCCCATGCATGCCGGTTATCTGCTTGCGCAGCACCACCGGCTGGAACGAGGCATCGGTCCGGGTGCGCCGGCTGAACCGCGACAGCCAGGCAAGTCCGGCCGCCAGGCCGGCCACGGCACCGGCAATCGCCGCCAGGTCACTGCCACCGGCCAGCCAGTGACCGCACAAAGCCCCCGCGAACAGGGTAACCAGCGGCAGCGCATACACCGCGAGTGCGCCACGCACCAGCCCGGTTTCAGAGATGCCGATCACGACACGTTCTCCGACCCTGGCATCAATGCGGTTGAGCACCTTCAGCGTCACAGAGCGGTTACCGAAGGCACGCGCAATGACACCGGTACCGCAACCTTCCTGCGAGGCGCAACCGCCGCAGGCACTGCGCCGTGCGCTCTCGACCCAGGCAAACTGCCCCTGTACATCGACGACCTGGCCGGTTTCTTCAATCATGCGGCTGCTCCGCGCGGCGCTCGACCGAAGTGGCAATCATCTCAACGGTCGCGGCAGGTACCTCGCCCACCACCGTGACCTGGCTGCCGTCCAGCATGGCCCGGTAGGCATTCATGGCGCCCATGCTCGACAGGCCGATGAACCCGGGCCGCTCGGCAGATGACTGCTCGACATAGACGGATACCGTGGCCAGTCCGTCCGTGAATACCATGTGCTCGGCATCGCCGCGCCCCTCGCGCATGCGCTTGTGCTGGAAATCGGTCAGCCTGAAGCCGTCAGGCAGCTTGGCGACGGCCCAGCCCGGCTCTCCCGACACACTGTTGTCGGCAGACCTGTGAATATCCTCCTGCCGGTGCCAGGCATAGCCGTCACCGGTCAGCGACGGCTGCAGGTCATCGGCCGGGATATCGGTACCGATCACCAGCCGGGTAAACATGACCTGCTCGATAGGCTTGCCGTCGACACCGGTCATGTCCGACTTGAGCAGCATGCGGGTATTCTTGTCGATCCAGAAACGGTAACCGTAGCGGAAACTGTCGCGCGGCGTAATGGCGATGACCCGGGCCGTATGTCCGGCCATGCGGTCATCTCCGACGTCCTCCAGCGCATAGTAGGGAGAGACGCTGTCCAGGTCCCTGGGTACGACCGGAAACGGCTGACGCGGCCGGCTCTGTCCGATCATGACCGACTTGTTATCCGGCATGATGCAGGTGACCGACTTGTCATCCCGCAGCACTTCGCGCGCGCTGCCGGTCAGCGACACCAGCCGCTCGCGCTGGCCGCCAGGGTCCATGCGATGGATGATGCGCATCGCCTCCAGCTTGTCGTCGTGCAGGTAGACGAAGATACCGTCGTAATCGAGTGTTTGCAGGGCACTGGACATCTCGTCCAGCCAGTCACGGGCGCTGTCCTGTGCAAACACATGGCCGGACATGACCAGCAATACTGGAAGCAATCCCTTCACGGTTTCATTTCCCGGGACCTCGGGTCTTCAACCGGACCTGCTGCAGCCATGTGTCATTCAGCGTCTTCACTGCTGTCGGGCTGGAGATCCTGACCCACGATACGTACGTAGGGTAGCATGCCCTGCATGCCGCGGTTGGCCGCATACTCGTTGTGGTTCACCAGGTAGACATCCAGGCCGCGCGCGTTGTTGCGTTGTGCGACCGGCACCGGCGTGTTGCCGGCACGTATATAGTCGTTGACGCCCGGGGCGCTGGCGATCACCGGCCCACCCGCCTTCTCCTGCTGGCGGACCGACTGCAGCGAGAGCACGGCCACGACGGCCACCGAGGCCGCCAGTGCCAGGCCGGTCAGCGGCCTGAACAGTGTCTTCATGCGGGATGGAAATGCGGCGTGGATCTCCGCCTCCTGCTCGAGGGCCGCATGGACCCGCTTGTAGAAACCGGTATCGATCCGGTGCGGCAATTCGCTGTGCAGGGCATCGCTGATGACCTGATAACGTGCCAGCCGGTCACGCAGTCCGTCATCCCTTGCCAGCTGCCCGAGCAGCAGGGGTTGTTCGGGCTCACCCAATTCGTCATCGACCAGTGCCGAGAGCTGTTCGTTCAGTTTGTCCATCATGGCATCCAACCCGTATTCGTCTACTTAAGTAATGGCTTCACCTTGACATCAATCGCATCGCGCGCCCGGAAAATCCTCGAACGCACCGTTCCGATCGGACAATCCATGGCTTGCGCGATCTCCTCGTAGCTCAATCCTTCCAGTTCCCGCAGGGTGATTGCCGTACGCAGATCATCCGGCAAATCGTTTATAGCACTGGCGATGGTTTCCTTGAGCTCGTCCCGGAGCAACACATGTTCAGGGGTCGCGTATTCCCTCAGACCCTCGGCGCCGTCATATTGTTCCGCTTCCTGTGCATCGAGATCGGTCCTGGGCGGCCTCCGCCCGCTGGCCACCAGGTGATTCTTGGCCGTATTGATCGCGATCCGGTAAATCCAGGTGAAAAAAGCACTCTCACCGCGAAAGTTGTCCAGCGACTTGTAGGCCTTGATGAAGGCCTCCTGGGCCACATCCAGTGCCTCGTCACGGTCATGCACGTAGCGATACGCCAACTGTATGATTTTGTTCTGGTACTTTAAAACCAGAATATCAAACGCCTGCTTGTCGCCCTGCTGTACCCGCTCTACCAGCGCCTGATCTATGCTTCTTTCGCCCATCCGGGCCGTCTCCCGTCAACCCGGCACTATCGCATCGACAATCCGGTTCATGGATAGTTCATGTTAGTGTATGCGAATCAGGCAGTTCCATCCGGAGCCATAGAATGCACCCACTGCCGCATGCGGATTGTACACGTTCTCTTGACGGCAACCCGCCCCGATAATGATTATTGACCGAACCTGCACAGGACCGACACGACATGCCAGCCAGCCATCACCATGACGTCCTGATCATCGGCAGCGGCGCGGCCGGACTCAGTCTCGCCCTGCGCCTGCCCGAGACAGTACGGATCGCGGTGATCGCCAAGAGCCGCATCGACGAAGGCTGCACCCTGTACGCCCAGGGGGGAATCTCGGCGGTCACCGACCCTTCCGACACCTTTGAATCGCATATCGCCGACACCCTGGATGCCGGTGCCGGCCTGAACAAGCCGGAGGTGGTGCGCTATACCATCGAGCATGCGCCGGCGGCGATCGAATGGCTGGTCGAGCTCGGCGTGCCCTTCACCCGTCATGCCGCGGGCGGTGAGCCCGATGCCTTCCACCTGACTCGCGAGGGCGGGCACTCGACGCGCCGGGTGCTGCATGCGGCCGATGCAACAGGCCGTGCGATGGAGACCACGCTGGTCGACGAAACCCGCAAGCGTCCCAACATCACCCTGTTCGAAAACCACATCGCCATCGACCTGATCACCGGCGCCAAGCTCGGGCTCGATGAAAACCGCTGCCTCGGCGCCTACGTGCTGGACATCAATGCCCACCGTGTCGAGGCATTCGCCGCGCGCGGCGTGGTACTGGCGACCGGCGGCGCCAGCAAGGTCTACCTGTATACCAGCAACCCGGACACCTCCAGCGGCGATGGCATCGCCATGGCCTGGCGTGCCGGCTGCCGGGTCGCGAACATGGAGTTCAACCAGTTTCACCCGACCTGCCTGTTCCACCCGCAGGCCAAGTCCTTTCTGGTCACGGAGGCCGTGCGCGGGGAAGGCGGGCAACTGCTGCTGCCCGACGGCACCCCCTTCATGGAACGCTTCGACGAGCGCGGCAACCTGGCCCCGCGCGATATCGTGGCGCGCGCCATCGACCACGAGATGAAGCGCCTCGGTATCGAGTACGTGCTACTGGATATCAGCCACAAGCCGGCCCCTTTCATCAAGGAGCATTTCCCGACGGTCTATGCGCGCTGCCGCGAACTCGGCTACGACATGACGCTGGAGCCGATTCCGGTGGTGCCGGCGGCACACTACACCTGCGGCGGCGTCGTCACCGACCTGCACGGGCGTACCGACCTGCCGGGCCTGTACGCGGTCGGCGAGGTGGCCTGCACCGGGCTGCATGGCGCCAACCGCATGGCCAGCAACTCGCTGCTTGAATGCCTGGTGTTCGCCGCGGCCGCCGCCGCGCACATCGTCGACACCCTGGCGGACACGCAGGGGCCGCCGCCGCTGCCGGCCTGGGATGAATCGCGCGTGCGGGATTCCGATGAAGAGGTCGTGGTCATGCACAACTGGGACGAGCTGCGCCGTTGCATGTGGAACTACGTGGGCATCGTACGCACCAACAAGCGCCTCGAGCGCGCCTGGCGCCGGGCGGACCTGCTGCAGCATGAAATACACGAGTACTACAGCAACTTCACCGTCTCCAGCGACCTGATCGAACTGCGCAACCTGGCGCAGGTCGCGGCGCTGATCATCCGCTCCGCGCAGCTGCGCAAGGAAAGTCGCGGCCTGCACTACACGCTCGACTATCCGCTGACCGATAGCTCGCGGCCGCCGGCGGACACCGTCCTGGACCCGCGCACCTTCACCCTCGATACGGCCCGCAAGACCGGCTGACCCGGCCCGGCTTGCAGACCGCCCGGCCAATCGCCGCGCCGCTAGCCGGCGGTGAACCCATCAGGCGCGGCCACCTCGACGGCCGTGCACTGCACATCGGAAACGCGTGCCTGCGGCGGACCCGACCGCAACCAGGCACAGAGTGCCGCGACGTCAGCATCCTCGCCGCAGGCCAGCACCTCGACGCGGCCGTCGGGCAGATTGCGCGCATAACCGCGCAAGCCGAGCGCAATCGCCCGCTCGCGCGTCGCGGCGCGGAAGAACACACCCTGCACACGACCGGACACGACGCAGCGCCGACACAGCACGGAAAGCCGACCTAGGGCGTGACCGTCACGGCGGGGATCGCCAGTGCCGCCTGTTTGGCGCGCTCCGCTTCCTTGCGCGCGATGTACTGCTCGATGGCCGCGCGCGTCACCGGACCTTCCTGACGCGCCGTGCGCTCGCCTTCCGGGGAAATGATGTAGGTGGTCGGCAGACCCTGCACCGGACCCAGCGGGGTAACCGGCAGCGGGTCCATGCGCATGACCGGGTAGGAGATCATGTGACTCTCGATGAACTCCCTGAGGTATTCCTCGTTCACCTCTTCGTAGTTCACGCCCAGCACCACCAGGCGCTCGCGGTTTCCCTCGTACAGATCGACCAGGTCCGGTATCTCTTCCAGACAGGGCGGGCACCAGGTGGCCCAGTAGTTCACGATCACCCACTTGCCGCGGTAATCCGACAGCGACACCGGCTTGCCATCCACACCCGGCAGGGTGAAATCGACCTGCTCGCCGGCCAGTGCCGTGGTGGCGAACAGCGCGGCAATCATCAACAACAGACGCATGCTTGACTCCTGATAACTGTTTGGCGGGCATTATACGCTCCGCCACGCTGGCAGCGGGCGATTAACCTGTCCCGACGCAAACAGGCTACAATTGGGACTCACGATCCAGGACATGGTTCCACCACCGCACCCACGTGAATACCATCAGCAAACAGGACCTTACCGACAGCATCTGCGACGCGCTGCAGTATATTTCCTATTATCACCCGCCGGACTTCATCCGGGCGCTGCACGAGGCCTGGCAGCGCGAGCAGGCGCCGGCCGCGCGCGATGCCATGGCCCAGATCCTCATCAATTCGCGCATGTGCGCCGAGGGTCACCGGCCGATCTGCCAGGACACCGGCATCGTCAACGTGTTCCTGAAAATCGGCATGGACGTGCGCTGGGACACCGACAGCAGCATCGACGACATGGTCAACGCCGCGGTACGCCGCGCCTATCTCGATCCCGCCAACCCGTTGCGCGGCTCCATCGTCAGCGACCCCGCGGGCGCACGGCGCAACACCGGCGACAACACACCGGCCGTGATCCACAAGGATGTCGTACCGGGCGACACGGTGGAGATCATCGTGGCCGCCAAGGGCGGCGGCTCGGAAAACAAGTCGCGCTTCGCCATCCTCAATCCCGGCGACGACATCGTCGAATGGGTGCTGGCGCAGGTGCCGACCATGGGTGCCGGCTGGTGTCCGCCGGGCATCCTCGGCATCGGCATCGGCGGCACCGCCGAAAAGGCCATGCTGCTGGCCAAGGAGGCGATCCTCGAACCGATCACCATCCACGAACTGAGGGCGCGCGGCGCGCAGAGCCGGCTCGAGGAACTGCGCCTGGAGATTTTTGACAAGGTCAACGCGCTCGGCATCGGCGCGCAGGGGCTCGGCGGCCTAACCACCGTTCTGGATGTGAAGCTGAAGGACTACCCGACGCATGCCGCCTCCAAGCCGGTCGCCATAATCCCGAACTGCGCGGCGACCCGGCATGTTCATTTCACCCTGGACGGCAGCGGACCGGCGCAACTGGTCCCGCCGCGCCTGGAGGACTGGCCACGGATCACGCAGGACCACACCGGCAGCAGCCGGCGGGTGCGACTCGACGCCCTGACGCGCGCGGATATCGCCGCCTGGCAACCGGGCGAGACGCTGTTGCTGACCGGTAAATTCCTCACCGGGCGCGACGCCGCGCACAAGCGCATCGTCGATCTCATCGCACGCAACTCGCCGCTGCCGGACGGTCTGGATTTCAATGGCCGCTTCATCTACTACGTCGGTCCGGTCGACCCGGTCGGTGACGAGGTGGTCGGGCCGGCCGGGCCGACCACTGCCACGCGCATGGACAAATTCACCGACACCCTGCTGGAAAAGGCCGGCCTGCTGGGCATGATCGGCAAGGCGGAACGCGGGCCGCAGGCCATCGCGTCCATCGCGCGGCACGGCGCGGTCTACCTGATCGCCACCGGCGGGGCCGCCTACCTGGTATCGAAGGCGATCCGCGCCGCCCGGGTCGTCGCCTTCCCTGAGCTGGGCATGGAGGCGGTATACGAATTCGAGGTCGAGGACATGCCGGTCACCGTGGCCGTCGATGCGCGCGGCAATTCGGTGCACGAGAGCGGACCGCGCGAATGGCGTATGCGCATCGCCAACATACCGGTCGTCAAGGGCTGACACTCCTCCCGGGAAAGCGGCCACCAGGCAGACGGAGCACCACACCATGAGCGACATCATCACCCTGTACCACAATCCGCGCTGCAGCAAGTCACGCGCTGCCCTGGAACTGCTGGACCGGCATGGCGTGCAGCTGACGGTCGTCGAATACCTCGACACGCCGCCGACGCAGGAAACGCTCGATGCCCTGCTGGACATGCTGGACCTTGAGCCGCGCGAACTGATGCGCACGCACGAACAGGAATACAGGGAGGCCGGACTCGATGACCCGGCGCTCACGCGCGCGCAGCTGATCGCCGCCATGCTCGAACACCCGAAGCTGATCGAGCGCCCCATCGTGGTCCGCGACGGCAAGGCGGTCATCGGCCGCCCGCCGGAGAAGGTGCTGGAACTGCTCTAGCGACGACGGTATCCGCAATGATGTACGGTACGCGGAGGAAATTCCTGCGCGTGTTCCGGCGGCGGTCCATGACCTGAATCCAGGCTCAGCCATGCCGAAACCGAATGACAGGTACCACAGGAGACCAGTCATGGTGAATAGACGCCGCCAGGGACGCTATACCGTTAACAAAGGCCATCTTCAGTCGCAGGTCTCGTTATTCGCAGCACCTTGACGGTGACAGTCCATGTCAACCACGATACCTGACACCATGATCGAAATCCTCGTCCTCTACTACAGCCGTTACGGCGCCACGGCGGAGATGGCACAGCACATCGCGCGCGGCATCGACGCCGTCGACGACTGCAGCGCCCGTATCCGCACCGTACCGCCGGTCTCCACGGTGTGCGAGGCCACCGCGGATGATATCCCCGCCGCGGGGCCGCCGTATGCCACCCTGGATGACCTGCAGGAATGCGCCGGCCTCGCGCTCGGCAGCCCGACCCGCTTCGGCAACATGGCGGCGCCGCTCAAGTACTTCATCGACTCGACCAGCAGCCTGTGGCTGTCCGGCGCGCTGGCCGGCAAGCCCGCCGCCGTTTTCACCTCGACGTCCAGCCTGCACGGTGGCCAGGAAGCCACGCTGCTGGCGATGATGCTGCCGCTGCTGCACCACGGCATGCTGGTCATGGGACTGCCCTACTCGGAGACCGAGTTGCTGACCACCAGCAGCGGCGGCACGCCCTACGGGCCCAGCCACACGGCCGGTGCCGACAGCAAGCGCCCCGTCACCGGGGAAGAAAAGTCGCTGTGCGTGGCGCTCGGCAGGCGCCTGGCCGGTGTGGCCAGCAACCTGCGCGACCGCTGATGACTGTTCCCCGACTGTTCCATGCGCTCACGCTGACCGGCTATTTCGGCACCTTCGCGCTGTTGACCGCATGGTATGCCTGGCTGGCGCCGTCGGTACACTTTCCTGTCGCACTGGTGCTGTTGCTGCTGGTCGCCCCGCTGCTGTTTCCCTTGCGCGGCATGCTGCATGCACGCCGCTATACTATCGCCTGGAGCTGCTTCCTCGCCCTGCTCTACTTCTCGCACGGGATCATCGAGGCCTGGCACTCGGCAAGCACCCGCCAGCTCGGGTTGCTGGAGATCCTGCTGACCAGCCTGTGGTTCGTCGGTGGCATCTGCTATATCAAGGCAGGCAAACTACGAAAATAAGCTCGCGCAGAGACGCCAAGGCGCCAGGAAACACTGCCTCGCGCAGAGACGCAGAGATCGCAGAGATCGCAGAGATCGCAGAGATCGCAGAGAAAATCAAAATCCTGTCTCGCGCAAAGACGCAAAGGCGCCAAGGAAGAATGCTGTCCCGGAGGTCACGGAGCACACAGAAAACGTTAATGCCCCCAAGGACAGGCGGCATCTCCATCTACAGCGTCAAACAGAGCAACAGCGCTTCAATTGCTCCCCGCTCCCAAATCCTCTACGGAAGAAGAGAGCAAAAAAATCTCTGCGATCTCTGCGTCTCTGCGCGAGGCTTGTTATCTGTTTTCTTGGCGCCTTTGCGTCTCTGCGCGAGATAATTTTTGCTGGCAAAGCGGAGTCGCAGCCTGCTATTCCAGCCCCAGCACCGACTTCACGAACGGCACGGTCAGGCGCCGCTGCTCGACCAGCGATGCCTCGTCGAGGCGGTCCAGCAGGTCGAATACCGAGGGCAGATCACGCGGCATGCGCTTGAGCAGGAAATGCGCCGTCCCGGCGGGCAATTCCAGTCCGCGTCTGTGCGCATGCCACGACAGCGCGGCCAGCACATCCGCTTCAGCGAGCGGCTTCAGCACGAAGGTCACCCCCCAGGCCAGGCGCGAGGCAAGGTCAGGCAGGCCAAATCCGGCAAGGTCCGGCCGCTGCCGGCCGGCCACCAGCAGCGTCGAGCCGGCCGCGCGCATACGGTTGAACAGGTCGAATACGCCACGCTCCCACGGTGCGTCACCGGCAATTGCGTGGACATCGTCCAGGCACACCAGGTCCATCTGCTCCAGCCCCGCCAGCACGTCCGGCGTCAGTTCCGCCCGCGCGTCGAGCGGCAGGTACGCGCTGCTGCGCCCGGCGTCGGTGGCACGCCGGCAGGCGGCCTGCAGCAGGTGGCTCTTGCCCATGCCTGCCAATCCCGCGATATAGATAAAGCATTCACCTGCGCCACGTGCGGCCTGCTGCAGGGCGGCAACGATCTCGCTGTTCTGTCCACCGAAAAAACACTCGAAACGGGCACTGTCCCGCAACACGAGACCAAGCGGCAACTGGGGATTGTTCATGGCAGCTTGCATCGGCCCGGCAGGGACAGAGTCGGCTTCAGACCCCGTCACGCTTGCGCCATGCCTTGCGACTCCAGGTCCACACGTAGTCGAGCCCGCTCCACAGCGTGGAAACGAGCACACTGTAGAGCAGCACGTCCATCCACAACTCCGGCAAGGTGTAGATGTCGCGGTTGACCATAACGGCCAGCACCAGCAGGATCTGCGCGAAGGTGTTCAGCTTGCTGATCAGGCTCGGGTCCGCCGACAGATGCTCGATCAGGAAGTGATAACTGACGGCACCTGCCACGATCACCAGATCGCGCAGGCACACCAGCACGACCAGCCAGAGCGGTATCCAGCCCAGCCAGCCCAGCGTGATGAACGAGGCAACCAGCAACAGCTTGTCGGCCAGCGGGTCGAGCAGCGCCCCGAGCCGGCTGGTCCACTGGAAACGCTTGGCCAGGTAACCATCCAGCCCGTCGGAAAAGCCCGCCACGCAGAACACCGACAGGGCCGCGGCAAACCGGTCATTGAGCAGTAGCCACACCAGCGGCGGCACCAGCAGAAAGCGGAATACCGTGATCAGGTTCGGTATATCGCGCGGTCTCATTGTCGCAGCCGGTAATTCCCCGGGATAGCGTCCGGCGCAGGCTCCATCACGGTACCGATGGCAATGGTGCGCATCAGGCTGTCCAGGCTGCCGCCAAGCTGCAGCGTATAGCGCACCGCTGTCGGCGTTACCTCGCTGGCCTGCACCCCGCGCACCGAGGTCAGCGTGGCCAGGTAATTGCTGATCCGCGCATAGGCAGCCAGTGTCTCGATACCCTCCACCCGGATCGACGCCGTATTGGCGCTGCCGCGGCCCGGCGCGGCGACCGAAAACTGCGTGGCAAGAATGTCCGCCACGTCGTCGATGCCCTGTCGTGCCAGCGCGTCGAGCTGCTGGTGGCTGTCGGACCAGCTGTTGGGACGCCCGGCCACCTGCAGTTCCCAGCGCGACGCCCAGCCACCCGACGGGCTGCGGTTGAGACGGCCGATCAATACCGATTGCGGGTTGTAGCGTTGCGAGGCGGCCAGCACCTTGTCGAAGAAGCCGCCCCAGATCAGCGAGAACTGCACCTGCGTCTGGTCTTCGAGGTCCATCAGCGGAAACAGGATCGGCACGCCGCGCTCGCGCGCAGCCGCCTCCACGGCGCTGTGCACGTCGCTGGTATCGTCGGCGGACACCACATAGCGGCGGCCGCGGTCCTCAACCGCCAGCCACACCAGCGTATCCGGCCGCTCGCCACCCCAGTAGGCCAGCCCCTGCTGCTGCACGGCCTGACGGATGGCCGCGCCGTCAAAGCGCACCCAGAGTTTCAGCAACGGCGGCTCCTGGCGCTGCTCGGTAAAGTAGCGGTACTGCTGCACGAGCTGTTCGGGATTGTTCAGCAGTTCCTGCACCGATTCCGATGTCAGCACGCTCTGCTGCCCGGTCACCCGCACCAGCACCTCGCGCAAGGCGCCCGACAACGCGGCATGGCGCACACCGGGCGTCTGGTCGCTGACCACAATCTCGGCTTCGAACAGGTCCGTCGCGGCCTGCGGAGCCAGCCAGGGCAGGCACAGCAACAACATGAAAAGAAGGTTTCTTTGTCCAGACTTATCCATACGTTACCAGTGACAGCTTTGTGAATGCATGCAAAGCATACGGATATCTGCGGGTTTTGGCCATATCGGACGCAGGACGGCGGGTTTACAGCGGTTGCAGCCGACCGCTACCATAGCGTCCCTGCTTTCACCCCGCCACTGGAGCCCGCGCGTGACTGTTCAAGACAAATCCGGCACCTCCGGCAGCCCGGCGCACGCACTGAGCTACCGCGACGCCGGTGTCGATATCGACGCCGGCGAGGAACTTGTCGAGCGCATCAAGCCTGCGGTGGCGAAAACCCGGCGCCCGGAGGTGCTGACCGGCCTGGGCGGCTTCGGTGCCCTGTTCGAGTTGCCGCTGGAGCGCTTCCGCGCGCCGGTACTGGTTTCCGGCACCGACGGCGTCGGCACCAAGCTCAAACTGGCCATCGAGTCCGGCATCCACGACAGCATCGGCATCGACCTGGTCGCCATGTGCGTCAACGATATCGTGGTGACCGGCGCCGAACCGCTGTTCTTTCTCGATTACTACGCCACCGGCAGGCTCGACCTGGATGTCGCCACCGCCGTGATCAACGGCATCGCCCGGGGCTGCGAACAGGCCGGCGCGGCACTGGTCGGCGGCGAGACCGCGGAAATGCCCGGCATGTACGGCAGCGGCGATTACGACCTGGCCGGCTTCAGCGTCGGTATCGTGGAAAAGTCCGCCATCATCGACGGCAGCCGCGTTGCGGTCGGCGATGCACTGGTCGGCATTGCCTCCTCCGGCCCGCATTCCAACGGCTATTCGCTGATCCGCAAGATCCTCGAGGTCAGCAACAGCAAGCTGAGCGACAGCCTGGCAGGGCGCACCCTGGCCGAGTGGCTGCTGGCGCCGACCCGCATCTACGTCAGGCCGTTGCTGTCGCTGAGCAGCCGCTTCGACGTCCACGCACTGGCGCATATCACCGGTGGCGGCCTGCTCGACAACGTGCCGCGCGTGTTGCCGTCAGGCACGCGTGCCGTGATCGAGACCGGCAGCTGGCAACCTGCCGCGATCTTCGACTGGCTGCAACGCCACGGCAATGTCGAGCCGCACGAAATGTACCGCACCTTCAACTGCGGCATCGGCATGGTGGTCTGTGTCGCGAACGACGCTTGCGATGCCGTCATCGAGCACCTCAATGACCAGGGTGAGGACGCACGCCGCATCGGGTATATCGAGGCGTGCGATGGTACGCCCGAGGTGCGGCTGACACGCTGATGCCGCTGCCGGCATCTGTCCCGACCGCATCCTCATGACAGCAACAGCGCGTCTGCCGATCGTCATCCTGATCTCCGGACGCGGCAGCAACCTTGAATCCATTATCGAATGCACCGCCAGCGGCGCGCTCGACGTGGACATCCGCGCCGTGATCAGCAACCGGCCGGGCGCGCCCGGACTGCGTATCGCACAGGCCGCCGGCATTCCTGCCGCGGTCGTCGATCACACCGCCTGCGACGACCGCACCGCATTCGAGCGCGAACTGCAGACCCGCATCGACGCCTGCCGGCCGGGCCTGGTGGTGCTGGCCGGCTTCATGCGCCTGCTGACAAGCGGCTTCGTGGCGCACTATCATGGCCGCATGCTGAACATCCATCCCTCGCTGTTGCCGGCGCTGCCCGGGCTGGATACCCACCGCCGCGCGCTCGCGGCCGGCCTGGCCGAACACGGTGCCAGCGTGCACTTCGTCACCGCGGAAATGGACGGCGGCCCGGTACTGCTGCAGGCGCGTGTCCCGGTACTGGACGGCGACACCATCGACACGCTGGCCGGCCGCGTGCTGGAACGGGAACACCGGATGTATCCGCTGGCGATCCAGTGGTTTGCCAGCGGCCGAATTTTTCTCGATGAAAATGGTCACATCAGATTCGACGGCAATCGTTTGACACAACCGAAAGACCTTGCCAGGGAGAACCCGCTGCCATGCTGAACAGACACCTCGCCCCTGCCCTGCTGCTTGTGGCCGGCCTGTGCTCCGACGGCGCACTGGCCAGCGTCGAGCTGCCCGATTTCAAGGCGACTTACGAGCTCTCGCGCGGCTCGATGAAAATCGGCAACTCGACCATCGAGCTTTCGACCGGCGCCAACGGCAACTATACCTACAAGTCGCGCAGCTGGCCGGTGCGCTGGGTCGCCTGGTTTCTGAAGGACAAGCTGTACGAGACCAGCCGCGGCAAGCTCACGGACACCGGGATACGCCCGGATAATTACCAGTACCAGCGCATCGGCGGCAGGAAGGAGCGCGAGGCCAACCTGACATTCAACTGGAAGACCATGCGCGTGCATAACGATGTCGAGGATAGCAAGTGGGAAATGGATATTCCCCCCGGCACGCTCGACAAGCTGGTATCGCAGCTCGGCATGATGTACGCCCTCGCCATGGGCAAGACCGATATCACCTTCAATATCGCCGATGGTGGCAAACTCAAGGAGTACCGCTTCAAGGTGGTTGGCGAGGAAACCGTGGAACTCCCGGCCGGCACATTCGACACTGTCAAGATCACCCGGCTGCGCGAGGACACCAAGCGCGAGACCTTCATCTGGTGCGCGCCGGAACTCCACTACCTGCCGGTACGCATCTGGCAACGCGAGAAAGACGACTCCGAATACCAGAGCGACCTGGAGAGTTACAGCACTTCCCTGAGGACACTCAGCCAGAGCCAATAACCGGCCTTCGCCAGGGCAGCGGCGTGTCAGCTGCATTTGCGCCGCCCGCGGCCAGGCCGCTCGCTTGTAATCCGCTACGGCAATTGATCCATACTTATGAAAACCTTCAGACAGACATTGACCGTCATCCTGCTCGCGCTGGTCACGCTGCCGTTGCTCGGCGGCTGCGGGTTGACCGGCGGTACACGCCCCTCCGCCGCGCCCGAGGACACGCAACCGCGCGAGGTTGAGCTGTTTTACGTGACCGACCGGGCACCCGACGGCGACGGCGACCTGTTTTACAGTGGCACGCGTGGCGATCTCGGTTACGGCGTCTCCACCGTCGGTATCCCGCCCGGCCACGTGATGGGCCATCACGAGGAGCCTTCGCTGTTCCGGCTGCAAATGGAACCCGACAAGCAGAAACACATCCGGCTGCAGAGTGTCCTGCCGCTTACGCGTGACGAGTTCGCCAGCCGGCTCGGCAAGGCCATCGAGGCAACCGCGGACGGCAAGCTGATGATTTTCGTACACGGCTACAACGAGGAATTCCCGGCCATCACGAAACGTGTGGCACAGTTCGCCAGTGATTTGAAGTTTTCAGGCCCGGTCGTGCTGTACAGCTGGCCCTCACAGGGCAGCATGACGGGCTACACCGTGGACGAGACCAATGCCGAATGGGCGCAGGCGGATTTCGCCAGGCTGATGGGTGAACTGCTCGACTACATTCCGGTGCGGAACATCTACCTGGTCGGGCACAGCATGGGCAACCGCATAATCGGCCGCGCCATGGCCTCGCTGGCGAGCGACCGCCTCGAGAGCGACATGCTGCTGTTCCGCGAAATCATCATGATCGCACCGGATATCGACGCCGAAGTGTTCCGTATCGACATGGCCCCGCGACTGGCACGCACCGGCATCCATATCACGCTGTACGCCTCCTCCGATGACCGCGCACTGCTTGCCTCCAAGGCCTTCCACGGCTACTCGCGCGCCGGCGAATCGGGTCCGGGTCTGGTGGTGGTGGACGGCGTGGAAACCGTCGACGCGAGCGGTGTCACCGGCGGCCTGCTGGGTCATTCCTACTTCGCCGAGGACCGCCGCATTATGGAAGACATCTTCGCCCTGCTGCAAACCGGCCAGCGCGCCAACCAGCGTTTCGGACTGGAAGCCGTCGACACCCCGCAGGGACGCTACTGGACGCTGCGGAAGTAATCCGCGGGAATTCGCTGTCACAACTAAAAGCATCAATCGCCCTGTCAGGTCTGTCAGATGCGATGCTTTATAAGGAAGAACTGACCACAATCAACGGCAATCAGCGCCGGTGGCGACTATTATCTGAACATATACATTTGTCTGAAACAGTCGAGAGAGGAATCTGTCATGAAGGGTAACGTTCTGAGTTCAATCACACTGGCCGCCACGCTGGCAGTGACCGGCTGCGCCACCTACCAAGGTCCGCAGGAACGGACCGGCATGGTCATCGGCGGCATTCTCGGTGGCGTGCTGGGCAACCAGGTCGGCGCCGGTACGGGTCGCACGGCGGCTATCATTGCCGGCACGCTGGCGGGTGCCGCGATCGGCGGCGCCGTCGGTCACAGCATGGATGAAACCGACCGCCTGCGCGTCAGCCAGACCCTGGAAACGGTGCGTACCGGCGTCCCCGCGCGCTGGTACAACCCTGACACGGGCAGCAACTACACAATGGTCCCCACGAACACCTACGACACCGCAAGCGGGCCATGCCGGGAATACATCATCGACGCCGTGATCGGTGGCCGCAAGGAAAAGGTCTATGGCACCGCCTGCCGGCAGCCGGATGGCAGCTGGAAAGTGCAGGGCTGACGGCTTCGGCTTATAGGGTTCAGATCCCGGTTTTTCCTTATATTCCTTATTATGTAACGGTATATCGAGAGAATGGGAATATAAGGAAAAACCGGGATCTGACCCCGTCCTATTCGACGCCCAGACGCTCCGCGACCACATCGGCAATCTCCTCGGAATAGAGATCGCGGAAGAAATGGTCCGCACCGTCGACCACCACCAGCCTGATGTGTTCGCCATCGGCTAGCGGCTCGACGTCCCCGATCAACTGGCCCTCCACCGTATCCTCGCTGCCGGCGAACACCGTGACCGGCGCCTTGATCTCCGCCAGCAGATGTGGCGTATCCATGTTTTCATCCGGCGCATAGTAGGACAGGAATGCCTCGGCGCTGACACGGGTATGCTCACAGTAGAGGAAATCCACACCCTCCATCAGTTCGCCTCCCTTGCCATCGGCAACCATCTGCTCCGCCTTCGCCAGCAGCGGAAACAGGTCCGTCCCGTAGCGTTTCCTGTAGTCCTGCGCGGCATGGTCCGCATCCCAGCTCTGCGGCGCGACCAGGAACACCGCTGTCACGACCGGATCGTCACTGGCGGCGGCAAAGCGCGCGGTCTGGTTGCCACCACGTGAATGCCCGAGCAGCGCGACCTGTTTGGCACCCTGCGCCTTCAGCCAGTCCAGCCAGGCGCCGATCTCGTCGACCGCATCGGTATGTTTGTGGGTGTGCGGCGTGGCGCAGTCGTACATTGCCGCCGCCCGGTTGTCCAGGCCGAGGCTGAGATTGATCGCCAGCGAACTGATACCGCGCTCGGCAAGCATGCCCTGCAATCCAGCCATGATCTCCATACCGCGGTGCGCCAGCGTGCCGTGCGTCATCAGCACCACGGGGCCGGACGGCCAGCTCGATCCTGCCTGTTCCAGGCTGGCGTTCAGGGTAATGCCGTTGTGCGACAGGGTGACGACCCCGGCGGCCGCGGTAGATGCCTGGCCAAAGATGAACAGCAGAACGATGAACAGCTTGCGCATAAAAACCCCTCATGGATGGTTGTTCGTATCAGCGACCGCGGCGGGCCATGTATAACGTTCAGGGTAGGACCTTGCAGGCCATAGATCAATGACCGGCCGGAAAATCATCGTGTTTCGGTTTCCCCTGACATCGAAAGCCGACATTACGAGACGCAGGTAAATCGACCAGCAGGTGATTATCGCCTTTCAATAATCATCGAGAATTCGGCAAGCCCGCAAACCGCATCAATCGGGGAACTGGCCGTCTGTGGTTGCCTGCTCCAGGTGCTCGCGGTGCGCGCCGAACTCGCGCGGTGACAGGTACTGCAGGAGATCCTTGCCGTCCTCGTTGAGGACGAGATCCAGCCCACGCTCCGGATAGAGCCAGTGATTCTGCTGCGCATCGACCTGGATGATCTCCGCAGGCGCGCCGAAACGGGCGCGCACAATGGCCTCGTCCAGTCCGAAGCTGGGCAGGAAGGTGATGGCCCTGATCGCTGCCTTGTAGGCGGCCGGGAGATCATCCGGATGCAGGTGGTACCGGCGGGTGCCGCCGTCCTGGAACGCCCGCGCGCGCAGCGCCAGCAGCGTGTCCGCTGTGACATCCAGCACCAGGATCAGGCTGCCCGTGATCGGGCCTGCCGAGTAATGGCTGTAATAGGCCTCCAGCGTGCCGGCCTCGCGCGGACGCGCGATGATCGCCAGGTCCAGGTCGTTGCCCAGCCGCTCGATGACCTCGCCCAGCGTCGTCCGCCCGGGCGTGATGCCGAACACCCGCGTGTCCCCGTCCGGCAACTGCTCGATCTGCCAGGGCAGACCGGTCACGGGTTCGCTGCCATCCTGCTCGCCGTGTTGTTCGCCGGTCGTGAAGAACAGCAGGCCGACCGCGACCAGCATCACGATCAGCAGGCCCACAAAATATTTCATACGCGTCTATCCGCTGCCCGTTCCGTGGCGGTAAAAATGCAGGGTGCAGTATAGCGAACCCGCCTGGCAGGATACGGGTAATTGCACCGGCGCCGCGGGTGCCTGGCACATCAGCGGCAACGCCCGGGGCGTCCCGGGCGTTGCCCGGTGTCACAGGTATGCGCTGCCAAAGCAGGTCACCAGCCCCCGCCTGAACCCGGCACAAACCCTGTCCTGCCACCGGTTTTTGTGTAAAAAGGCATGCCACCCGGCACACAAACCGTTACACTGCTCGCTGTACAACCCTTCAGATTTTGACCCGGATTCTCGATGGACTTGGGCAGTCGGGGTACTCCGCCCAGGTCCTGGCGCACCGCGCCTTCCCTATTTCCTCAGGTACTGCACATGACCACCGACACGGTAACCGCGTTCAATCAGCTGGCGCTGAATCATCCCATTCTCAAGATACTGGACGAAGTCGGATACGAAACCCCCTCGCCCATCCAGGCGCAGACAATACCGCTGCTGCTCGCAGGCCGGGACCTGGTGGGCCAGGCACAGACCGGCACCGGCAAAACCGCGGCCTTTGCCCTGCCGATCCTGAACAAGCTCGATACAGGGCAAAAAGACCCGCAGGTCCTCGTGCTGGTGCCAACCCGGGAACTGGCAATCCAGGTGGCCGAGGCGTTCCAGAAATACGCCACCCACATACAGGGTTTTCATGTCTTGCCGATTTACGGCGGCCAGGATTACCGTGTGCAGATCCGCGCCTTGCAGCGCGGGGTACACGTGGTGGTAGGCACGCCCGGACGCGTGATGGATCATATGCGTCGCGGCACCCTGGTGCTGGACAAGCTCCGCACCCTGGTGCTGGATGAAGGCGATGAAATGCTGCGCATGGGCTTCATCGATGACGTGGAGTGGATCCTCGAACAAACGCCGCCCGACAGGCAGGTCGCCCTGTTCTCGGCCACCATGCCACAACAGATCCGCCGTATCGCCACGCGTCACCTGAAAGATCCCGCGGAAATCACCGTCAAGGTGAAAACCACCACGGCCGAGACCATTCGCCAGCGCTACTGGCCGGTCAGCGGACTGCACAAGCTGGACGCCCTGACCCGCATCCTCGAGGCCGAACCCTTCGATGCCATGCTGGTGTTCGTGCGCACCAAAACCGCGACGGTCGAGTTGTCGGAAAAACTGGAAGCACGCGGTTATGCCTCGGCAGCGCTCAATGGCGACATCCCGCAGAACCAGCGCGAACGCACCATCGAGCAATTGAAGAACGGCAAGCTGGATATCCTCGTCGCCACGGATGTCGCCGCGCGCGGCCTGGACGTGAAGCGCATCAGCCACGTCGTGAACTACGACATCCCCTACGACACCGAGGCCTATGTGCACCGTATCGGCCGCACCGGCCGCGCCGGCCGGCCGGGCGATGCCATCCTGTTTGTCGCACCACGCGAGAAGCGTCTGCTGGGCGCCATAGAAAAGGCCACCCGCAAGAAGATCGATATCATGGAGCTGCCCTCCACCGAGCTGATCAACGACAAGCGCATCGCCCGCTTCAAGCAACGCATTACCGATACCCTGGCGAACGAGGATTCCGGGTTGTTTTCCCGGCTGATCGAACAATACCAGCAGGAACACAACGTACCGGCACTGGAAATCGCTGCCGCCCTTGCCCAGCTGTTGCAGGGTGACACCCCCTTGCTGCTGCAGAACAAGCCGCAACGCAAGGCTGACAGCCCCCGGTCACGGGACGGGGAGCAAAGCAAACCGCGCAAGACCGAAGGCGCCCGCCCACGGGACAGGGAAGACAGGAAGCCACGCAAGGAGCGCGAGCGCGCCTCGGGAAAAGAGGCCTCGCCCGAGGCAGACATGGAGCGCTACCGTATCGAAGTGGGCCATGACCATGACGTCAAGCCCGGCAACATCGTCGGCGCCATCGCCAATGAAGCTGGCCTCGACAGCAAGAATATCGGCCGCATCACCATCCATGCCGACTACAGCCTGGTCGATCTCCCCAAGGGCATGCCCAGGGATGTGTTCACCACCCTGAAGAAGGTCTGGGTGTCGGGCCAGCAATTAAGGATATCCCGCGCGGGAGAGGAAAACCGGCCGGCGTTCCCGGCTGCCCCGCGCGGCAAGCACAAGGACAAGACGCGCAAGAAAGACGGGTTCAAAACGAAAAGCGCGGACAGGAAGAAGGTGCGGAAGAAGAAGCCGGTTAAAGGGTAGCACTGGCTGAAGAAACCAGGATCGATCGAACCTGGTTCCAGAGCCTGGTTCCAAGGGCAAGCGGTAAACACGTTCAATGCGGGCACAGGTTGTAGCCCGGGTTGAACGCAGTGAAACCCGGGGTTCCGGAGGCCATCAGGAACGCCTGTGCAAGTGCCTTTCGGTACTGACCCGAATGGCACTTACTTAAACCCTGACCCGGTTAAGTAGCCGCGGAATCACACGGAAGTCAAAGAATTGCTAGTGTATATTCCGTGTTATTCCGTGTGCTTCCGTGGCCAATTGTTCGTTTAAACAGACAACATCACTTAAGCAAGTGCCATTCGGCACTGACCCTTTTTTCATTTTCCAGTCATACATCCGGATTGCTTTTTAGTGCAACCGGGACTACATATTATTTACCGGTTCCTTCCCCCTCATTTCCAACAGGAAGCACAGACCGGCAGGTCTGGCAGGTGCCCGATCCGTCACCAGTACCGCCCTATCGCAACAGCGCGGGCAGTAAAGGCAGCGGTTTAAAGGAGGAATCGCGTCATGTCTCACCCGTCACCAATCGAGCCAAACGGCGGCCCTTTCAGCCTGCTGCATCCCGCCGCCTTCACCGTGCGACCACCAAAGGTTTCCGTAACCCGGAGGCAACCCATGCAAACGCTCGTTCGTTGGATCACCGGCAGCACCCTGCTCGCGCTGCTCGCCTTTGGCAATGCAATGGCAGGGACCGAGGGTCAGGACCTGTTATTCCTGCATGCCGAAAATGTCGCCGCGCTCACCGCCGCCGACCGTCAGGACATCTACGGGCAGCTTGGCCTCAAGCCCGGCAGCGATCCGCAAACCCTGGAGTTTGCCGAAGATACCGGCTGCCCGCCCATGCCCGGCGCCCAGGTCCAGGGCAAAGATCTCAACAATGACCAGTATCCCGAGGTCTTCGTGAGTCTGGGAAGCACCTGCATGTACGGCTATGCCGGCTCCGGTGTATTCCTGTTTATCAGGGATGGCAGCGGTCACTGGAAAATGCACAACCTGGGATCGGGAATAGTCGTGGTGCAGGACACCAGCCACAAGGGATATGCCGACGTCATGATCGGCGGCCCCGGCTTCTGCCAGCCCGTGTTGAGCTGGACCGGCACTGAGTACGCGTTCGATCACGACATACCCGAGCAACCCGGGGCGTGCGACAGCCGATGACAATGGCACCCTGCGTGGACCATCAATTGCAGATAATAGGTTCAGTAGACTTTTCCTGTCGAACCGCACCGCGTTCCGGTGCTCCATCATCATGACAAGGGTGCTGCCCCCCTGATTAGCCAGTGCCGGAAACAACCTTTACTCAACACCCGCTGGCTATGACGCCCGGATTGACTATGCTTGACAGAGGAGAGTTCAATATAAACCGAACGAGGACGGAGCTAGTCAAGCAAGGTAGGTTGACACATGACTGACGATTACGCCGCGCTGTCGCACACTTACCTGCGCGCGGGCATACCCTGCCACACACCCGACGGGCTGACCCCAATGGTGCACGCCAATGACCCGGCAATCCGGGTCATGACGGATTTCAGGGAAGTGACCCCCGTCACCATCGAACCCGGCATGAACATCAGCGCGGCATTGGGCAAGATGCGGGCGGCCGGTGTCCGCCTGCTGCTGGTGCCGGACAGCGAGGACAACATTATCGGCATCATCACGGCCACCGACATCCAGGGTGAGCGTCCGCTTAAACTGGCCCAGGACCTGGGCGTCTCGCATCATGACATCCACGTGGATATGCTCATGACCCCGCTTGATGAGGTAATGGCCATGGACATGGTCACGGTGCGCAATGCCCGTGTCGGGCATATCATCAATACACTGCGCAAGCTCGAACGTCACCACCTCCTGGTGGTCGAGGGCAACCGTGCCAGTGACGAGCAGATCATCCGCGGCCTGTTCTCGACCTCGAACGTCAGCAAACTGATGGGGCAGGACGTCAGTGATCCGGTCTATGCCGCACATTCCCTCGCCGAGGTGTCGCACGAACTGGGCTGAGAGTGGTTAAGGAAAACAGGGGTCAGATCCCGGTTTTTCCTTATATTAATGAAAACTCGGATCTGACCCCTGTTGGTACATTCGGAGAATTTTTCAGGTCTTGGGGAGGGTGACGCCGGTCTGCCCCTGGTACTTGCCGCCGCGGTCCTTGTAGGAGGTCTCGCAGACCTCGTCGGACTCCAGGAACAGCACCTGGGCGACGCCTTCGTTGGCGTAGATCTTGGCGGGCAGCGGCGTGGTGTTTGAGAACTCCAGCGTGACGTGCCCTTCCCACTCCGGTTCGAACGGGGTGACGTTGACGATGATGCCGCAGCGGGCGTAGGTGGACTTGCCGAGGCAGATGGTCAGCACGTTGCGCGGGATGCGGAAGTACTCCACGGTGCGCGCCAGCGCAAACGAGTTCGGCGGGATGATGCAGACGTCGGACTTCACGTCGACGAAGCTGTTGGCGTCGAAGTTCTTCGGGTCGACGATGGCCGAGTTGATGTTGGTGAAGATCTTGAATTCGTCCGAGCAGCGGATGTCGTAGCCGTAGCTCGACGTGCCGTAGGAGACGATGCGGCCGTTGCCGTTCTCACGCACCTGGCCCGCCTCGAACGGCTCGATCATGCCGTGCTCCAGCGCCATGCGGCGGATCCACTTGTCGGACTTGATGGACATGCAGGTTCAATTTGCCTTGTATTGATCAGTAACTCGCCTCGTCATTGCGAGGAACGCGGTGACGAAGCAATCTCCAAAGGAATGTCTCTCTGTTTATGAGATTGCTTCGCTGTGCTCGCAATGATGAACAATGTTTGCTAGTCGTTGGATATCACGATCTGCGGGAACCTTGCCGCATAGTCCTTGGTCTTCAGCGACAGCTTCGCGGCGGTGCGCCGTGCGATCTCGCGGTAGATCTGCGCGATGCGGCTGTCCGGCTCGGCGACCACCGTCGGCTTGCCGGAATCGGTCTCCTCGCGGATGCGTATGTCGAGCGGCAGCGCACCGAGGAAATCGACGTCGTTCTGTTCGGACATGCGCAAGCCCCCGCCCTCGCCGAAGATATGTTCCTCGTGACCGCACTGGCTGCAGATGTGGGTGCTCATGTTCTCCACGACACCCAGCACCGGCACCTCGACCTTCTCGAACATCTTCAGGCCCTTGCGCGCATCGAGCAACGCAATATCCTGCGGCGTGGTGACGATGACCGCGCCGCTGACCGGCACCTGCTGCGCCAGGGTCAGCTGGATGTCACCGGTGCCCGGCGGCAGGTCGACCACCAGGTAGTCGAGATCCTTCCAGTTGGTGTCGTTGAGCAGCTGTTGCAGGGCCTGGGTGACCATCGGACCACGCCAGATCATCGGTGTCTCCTCGTCCACCAGGAAGCCGATCGACATGGCCTGCAGGTGGTAGCTGTTCATCGGCTCCAGCGTCTTGCCGTCCAGCGACTCCGGTTTGCCGTGCACGCCGAGCATGCGCGGCTGGCTGGGGCCGTAGATGTCCGCGTCCAGAATGCCGACGGTAGCGCCCTCGGCCGACAGCGCCAGCGCGAGATTGACGGCGGTGGTGGACTTGCCGACGCCACCCTTGCCGGAGGCCACGGCAATGATGTTCTTGATACCCTCGATGTGCTTGACGCCCTTCTGGGCGGAATGTGCGGCGATCTTGGTTGACACATCGATGATGGCGGTGTTGATGCCGTCGATGGATTCGACCAGCGTCTTCAGCTTCGCGGCCAGCTCGTCACGGTAGCCGGAGGCCGGAAAACCCAGCACCACCTTCACCGTCGCGGTATCGCCGGCAATCGTAATATCCTTGACGCACTTGGTGGATACCAGGTCCCGCTCGAGATAGGGATCCACGTAGGTAGCCAGAGTGGCTTCAATCTGGTCTTTGCTTGCTGCGGCCATTTTTTCGCTCCAGGGTAAGTCAGCACACCCGCCGTGTCTGCGCAGGTGAAAATTGACCGGGCATTGTACACCAACTTGCCGGGAGCGTCCCCGGGGCTACCCATACGGGATACCACGGGAGCGGCGGCTCTATGGCATACTAACCCGTCTATTACCAATGGTTTAACGGAATCAGGCCGCATACCCGAGCATGAGTCAGGAAATTCGCACCCTGCTGGTCACCAGCGCGCTGCCCTACGCCAACGGCCCGATCCACATCGGGCACCTGGTGGAGTACATCCAGACCGATATCTGGGTGCGCTTCCAGAAGCTGCGCGGCCATAACTGCCTCTACGTCTGCGCCGACGACGCCCACGGCACGCCCATCATGCTGCGTGCCCGGCAGGAAGGCATCACGCCGGAGGCGCTGATCGGGCGCATCGCAGGAGAGCACCAGGCCGACTTCGCCGGTTTCGAGATCGGCTTTGACAACTACTACAGCACCCACTCGGACGAGAACCGGGAACTCGCCGAGAGCATCTACCTGAAGCTGCGCGACGCCGGCCACATCAGCCGCCGCACCATCAGCCAGTTCTTCGACCCGGAACAGCAGATGTTCCTGCCGGACCGCTTCATCTACGGCGGCTGTCCGCGCTGCGGGGCGGCCGACCAGTACGGCGACAACTGCGAGGTCTGCGGCGCCACCTATGACGCCGGCGAACTGAAGGACCCGCGCTCGGTGCTGAGCGGTGCCACCCCGGTGAAAAAGGACTCCGAACACTACTTCTTCAAGCTGTCGGATTTCGCGGCCTGGCTTGGCGACTACGTGCGCGTCTCCACCCAGCCGGAGGTCGCCAACAAGATGAACGAGTGGCTGGAGACCGGCCTGCACGACTGGGACATCTCCCGCGATGCGCCCTACTTCGGCTTCGAGATCCCGGACGCCCCGGGCAAGTACTTCTACGTGTGGCTGGACGCACCGATCGGCTACATGGCGAGCTTCAGGAACCTGTGCGAGCAGCACGGCCTGAACTTTGACGAATGGTGGAATACGGACACAAAAACCGAGCTGTATCACTTCATCGGCAAGGACATCCTGCGCTTCCACACCCTGTTCTGGCCGGCCATGCTGAACGGTGCCGGCCTGCGCACACCGACGGCGATCTTCGCCCACGGCTTCCTCACCGTCGATGGCCAGAAGATGTCAAAGTCGCGCGGCACCTTCATCATGGCGCGCACCTACCTCGACCACCTGGACCCGGAATACCTGCGCTACTACTTCGCCGCCAAGCTGGGCAGCGGCGTCGACGACATCGACCTCAACCTCGATGACTTCGTCGCGCGTATCAACAGCGACCTGGTCGGCAAGGTGGTGAACATCGCCAGCCGCTGCGCCGGCTTCATCAACAAGCGCTTCGCGGGCCGGCTCTCGGACCAGTGCAGCGAGCCGGAACTGTACGCGGAGTTCGTCGCGGAAGGCGCGGCGATCGCCGCGCACTTCGAGCGGCGTGAATACAGCCAGGCGGTGCGGCGCATCATGGCGCTGGCCGACAAGGCCAACCAGTACATCGACACCCACAAGCCGTGGGTGCTGGCCAAACAGGCAGGCCAGGAACAGGTCGTGCAGGACGTGTGCAGCACCGGGCTCAACCTGTTCCGCGTGCTGTTGACTTACCTGCAGCCGATCCTGCCGGTCATGGCGCTGCGCGTGGAAGCGTTCCTGGCTATCCCGTCCATGCGCTGGGACAGCATTGCAGTGCCGCTGACCGGCCATACCATCAAGCCCTTCACGCCGTTGATGACGCGCGTGGAACAGGAGAAGATCGACGCCATGCTGGAAGATTCCAGGGAACACCTCGCCGGCGGCACCGCCGCGCCCCCCACCGACAGCCCGCTGGCGAAGGACCCGATCGCGGAGACCATCGACATCGGCGACTTCGCGAAAATCGACCTGCGCATCGCGCGCATCGCCAGGGCCGCGCCGGTCGAGGGCGCCGACAAGCTGTTGCAGCTGACCCTCGACCTGGGCGGCGAGCAGCGCAACGTGTTCGCGGGCATCAAGTCCGCCTACAGTCCGCAGGACCTGGAAGGCCGGCTCACGGTGATGGTCGCCAACCTGGCGCCGCGCAAGATGCGCTTCGGCGTCTCGGAAGGCATGGTGCTGGCCGCCGGCCCAGGCGGCGAGGAACTGTATATCCTGCATCCGGACAGCGGCGCGCAGCCGGGCATGCGGATCAAATGAGGCACAACCGCGAGCGACAGCGCAAGACCAGGGTAACCATGCAGCAACTCGTCATTGCGAACACAGCGAAGCAATCCGCCGAAGGCGTCCCGAGCGTCAGCAAAGGGATCTCAGGGATTCGCCACGGCCTTCTGACGAAGCCCTCGCGACTTCGGCTTCGTCATTTCGCTCCTCGCAATGGCGGCGTTTCCCGTCTGATCAGGGGTTACTGGAAATAGTATGGCCGAACTGGCACTGATTCTGGTAAGCACCGTGCTGGTCAACAACTTCGTGCTGGTGAAGTTTCTCGGCCTGTGCCCGTTCATGGGCGTGTCGCGCAACGTCGACACCGCGACCGGCATGGCGCTGGCCACCACCTTCGTGCTGACGCTGTCCTCGATCTGCAGCTACCTCGCCAACGCGTACCTGTTGCAGCCGCTGGGACTGGAATACCTGCGCACCATTACCTTCATCCTGGTGATCGCCGCCGTGGTGCAGTTCACCGAGATGGTGGTGCACAAGACCAGCCCGCTGCTCTACAAGGTGCTCGGCATCTTCCTGCCGCTGATCACCACCAACTGCGCGGTGCTGGGTGTGGCGCTGCTGAACGTACAGCAGCAGTTCAACTTCATCGAGTCCGCCGTCTACGGCTTTGGCGCGGCGGTCGGCTTTTCGCTGGTGCTCATCCTGTTCTCCTCCATCCGCGAACGCGTCGCGGCCGCCGACGTGCCGGTGCCGTTCCGCGGCTCGGCCATCGCGCTGGTCACAGCCGGGCTGATGTCGCTGGCGTTCATGGGCTTTTCCGGACTGATCAAGGGTTGAGTCAGTAGACGGGCAGGCGACATGTTGACCGCACTCATAGCGCTGGGCGTACTCGCCATCGTGATCGGGGTGGTGCTCGGTTATTCGGCGATCCGCTTCCATGTCGACAGCGATCCCATCGTCGACCAGATCGACGCGCTGCTGCCGCAGACGCAGTGCGGCCAGTGCACCTACGCCGGCTGCCGGCCATACGCCGAGGCCATCGCCGCCGGTGAGGCGGACATCAACCAGTGCCCGCCGGGCGGGGAGACGACCATCCAGGCGCTGGCCGACCTGCTTGGCGTCGACGCCAAGCCGCTCAACCCGGAACACGGCGAACACAAGGACAGGACGGTCGTGGAGATCGACGAGCAGGTGTGCATCGGCTGCACCCTGTGCATCCAGGCCTGCCCGGTCGACGCCATCCTCGGCGCGCCGAAACAGATGCACACCATCATCAAGGACGAATGCACCGGCTGCAACCTGTGCATCCCCCCCTGCCCGGTCGAGTGCATCCACATCGTGCCGGTCGCGACGACGCTGCGCAACTGGTCGTGGCCGCTGCCGCCCGAAGCCGGTACGGAGACGGCACGGTATGGCTGAGCTGCAGCGCAAGGCACTGCCGGTGATCGATCCGGAGTTCACGCAGCGCTACCACTTCCACGGCGGCCTGAAGCTTCCGGGCTGCCGCGAGGCGGCCTCTGGCCGGCCGATCCAACCGGCCGGCCTGCCGTCGCAGCTCGTCCTGCCGCTGGCACAGCACATCGGCGAGCCGGCCGAGTGCCTGGTCAGCCCCGGCGACTACGTCTGCAGGGGCCAGCGCATTGCGCAGGCCGTCGGCAGCATCAGCGCCCCGGTGCACGCCTCCACTTCCGGCACCGTGCTGACGGTGGAACCGCGCCCGGTGCCGCACCCGTCCGGCCTCCCCGCGCCCTGCATCATCATCGCGACAGACGGCAAGGACAGCCCGGCACCGGACATGCCGCCGGCACTGGATTATCTCAACACCGACACCGACACCCTGCTGGAACGCATCCGCACCGCCGGCATCGTCGGCCTCGGCGGCGCGGGCTTCCCGACCCGCGCCAAGCTGGCACGGCGCGATGCCATCGAGCTGCTGGTGATCAACGGCGTCGAATGCGAGCCGTGCATCGCCTGCGACGACAGCCTGCAGCGCGAACGCGCGCACGAGGTCATCGAGGGCGTGCGCATCCTGCGCCACATCGTGCAGCCGGCCGCCTGCCTGATCGCGGTGGAAGACAACATGCCGGAGGCCGAGCAGGCGCTGCGCGCCGCGCTGGCCGCTCGCAATGAAACCGGCATCCGCGTGGTCAACGTGCCGACCATCTACCCAACCGGCGGCGAGCGCCAGCTGATCAAGGTGCTGACCGATCGCGAGGTGCCCAGCCAGGGCTTCCCCGCGGATATCGGCATCATCGTCCAGAACGTCGGCACCGCCGCGGCCGTCTACCATGCCGTGGTCAAATCACAACCGCTGCTGTCGCGCATCGTCACCGTCACCGGCGACGGTGTACAGACGGCCTGCAACATGGACGTGCTGATCGGCACGCCGGTCAGCCATCTCATCGCAGCCGCCGGCGGCTATACCGATCAGATCGAACGCCTGCTGATCGGCGGGCCGATGATGGGCTATGCCGTCAACACCGACGCCGTACCGGTCATCAAGACCACCAACTGCGTGCTCGCAGTCACCGCGCGCAGCATGCCCGCGCCGCCGCCGGCGCAGGCGTGCATCCGCTGCGGCAAGTGTACCGAGGTCTGCCCGGCCGATCTGCTGCCGCAGCAGCTGTACTGGTACGCACGCAGCGGCAATCACGACGCGGCGCAGGATTATGGCCTGTTCGACTGTATCGAGTGCGGCTGCTGCGCGCACGTCTGTCCCAGCCATATCCAGCTGGTTCAGTACTACCGCCACGCCAAGACCACGATCTGGGAACAGGAGAAACAGAAGCAGAAGGCGGATATCGCGCGCATGCGCCACGAGGCACGCCTGGTACGGCTGGAACGCATCAAGCAGGAGCGCGAGGAAAAGCTCGCGCGCAAGAAACAGGCGCTGTCCGGGAAATCCGCGGGCGACGAGGCACGCCAGGCGGCGATCCAGGCCGCACTGGAACGCGTCAGGCAGAAGAAGGAACAGGCCGCGACCCCGCCGCGCAATACCGACAACCTGACCCCCGAACAACTGCGCCAGATCGAGGCCGCCGACCGGCGCCGCCGCGACCGGGCCACACCGCCGCAGGACACGGACTGATGGAATTCAAGACCTGGAGCTCGCCGCACCTGCCGGTGGAAATCGGCGTCAACGTCATCATGCGGCGGGTACTGCTGGCACTGCTGCCGGGCGCTGCCTGCATGACCTGGCTGTTCGGCTGGGGCGTGCCGATCAACCTGCTCATCGCCGGCGCCACGGCGCTCGGCGCCGAGGCCCTCATGCTGACGCTGCGCGGGCGGCCGGTCATTGCCACGCTGACGGATGGCAGCGCCCTGCTGACCGGTGCGCTGCTGGCGCTGGCCCTGGCGCCGCTGGCACCGTGGTGGATCGCCGTGGTCGGCACCGCGTTCGCCATCGTAATCGCCAAGCAACTCTACGGCGGGCTGGGCTACAACCCGTTCAACCCGGCCATGGCCGGCTATGTCGTGCTGCTGGTGTCGTTCCCGCTGGAACTCACCCTGTGGCCGGCGCCGGGCAATGCACCGGACCTGACCACGACCCTGGCGATGATCTTTACCGGCGCGCCGCCGGGCGGTAGCAGCATCGACGCACTCACCATGGCGACGCCCATGGACACCATGCGCATGCAGCTGGGCCAGGGCGTCACGCTGGAGGCGCTGGGCAAGCAACCACTGTTCGGCTACTTCGCCGGCTTCGGCTGGGAGTGGGTCAACCTCGCCTATCTCGCCGGCGGCCTCTGGCTGCTGCAAACCCGGGTCATCCAGTGGCAGATCCCCGTTGCCATGCTGGCCGGCATGGCCGCCATGGCGAGCGTCTTCCACCTGGTCAATCCGGAGCACTACGCCACGCCGCTGTTTCACCTGTTCAGCGGCGCCGCCATGCTGGGCGCGTTCTTCATCGCGACCGACCCGGTCTCGGCGTGCACTACGCCACTGGGCCGTATCTGGTTCGGGCTCGGCGTCGGCATCATCACCTGGATCATCCGCACCTGGGGCGGTTATCCGGAGGGCATCGCCTTTGGCGTGCTGCTGATGAACCTGGCGGCCCCGACCATCGACTATTACACACGCCCGCGCGTGTTCGGCCACGGCAACGGGGCACCGCCATGAATGTCCGCCAGATCGGCATCACCGCGACCATCCTGCTGCTGTTCGCCGTCATCGGCACGGCCATGGTGGCGGCCACCTACGAAGGCACCCGCGACCGCATCGCCGCCAACGAGCGGGAGACACTGCTGCGCAAGCTCAACCAGCTGATCCCGCCGGGCAGCTATGACAACGAGCTGCTGGACGACAGCATCGAGCTGCCGGCCGGGGAACTCGCCGACCGGCCGCTGCGCGTGTACCGCGCGCGCCTGCAGGGGCAACCGGTCGCCGTGGTGATGAACACCATCGCGCCGGACGGCTACAGCGGTTCCATCCATCTGCTGGTAGGCATCAACCATGACGGTACGGTGGCCGGCGTGCGCGTGGTGGCGCACCGCGAAACGCCGGGGTTGGGCGACGGCATCGACGAGGAACGCTCGGACTGGATCTACGGCTTCAACGGACGCTCGCTCGACGACCCGACGTCCGCCAGGTGGGCCGTCAGGAAGGACGGTGGCGTGTTCGACCAGTTCACCGGCGCCACCATCTCGCCGCGCGCCGTGGTAAAGGCGGTGCACGCGGCCCTGCTATACTACCGCGCACACCGCGACGCCCTGTTTGCGTCCGCCGACGTACCGGAGCAGCCATGAACGAGCCCAGCTATGCAAAGATCCTCCAGGACGGGCTCTGGCAGAACAACCCCGGGCTGGTGCAACTGCTCGGCCTGTGCCCGCTGCTGGCGGTCACCACCAGCGTGGTCAACGGCCTGGGCCTGGGTCTGGCCACCACGCTGACGCTGGCCTGCTCGAACGTCACCGTGTCGCTGATCCGCAAGCTGGTGCGCCCGGAAGTCCGTATCCCGGTGTTCGTGCTGGTGATTGCCTCCATCGTGACGGTCATCGAACTGGCCATGAACGCCTGGCTGCACGAGCTGTACAAGATTCTCGGCATCTTCATCCCGCTGATCGTCACCAACTGCTCCATCATCGGCCGTGCCGAGTCGTTTGCCTCACGCAACAGCGCCGACCGTGCGCTGCTGGACGGGCTGGCCATGGGCATCGGCTTCACGCTGGTGCTGGTCACCCTCGGCGGCATGCGCGAACTCATCGGCCAGGGCACGCTGCTGGCACAGGCACACCTGATGTTCGGCGAGGCCGCGCGCGGCTGGACCATCACGGTGATCGATGACTACCGCGGCTTCCTGCTGGCGATCCTGCCGCCCGGTGCATTCCTCGGCCTCGGCATGCTGATCGCCGGCATGAACATCATCAATGCCCGGCGCGCGCGCAAGGCCGTCAGCGTCCCCGTCCCCGTTCCGCAGGCGGCCGGTACCGCGTGAACGCACAGCAGCGCCGCGCCATCTTCGAGCGGCTGCGCGCCGCCAATCCGCATCCGGTCACCGAGCTGCACTACGGCAACCCGTTCCAGCTGCTGGTCGCGGTCATCCTGTCGGCCCAGTCCACCGATGCCGGCGTCAACAAGGCCACCGGCCCGCTGTTCAAAAGGGTGAAAACGCCGGCCGCCATGCTGAAACTCGGCGAAGACGGATTGCGCGACCTCGTGAAGACCATCGGCCTGTTTAATACCAAGGCCAAGAACATCATCAGGACCTGTGCCATCCTGGTGGAACAGCATGGCGGCAAGGTACCGGAAGACCGGGCGGCGCTGGAGGCGCTGCCGGGGGTCGGGCGCAAGACCGCCAGTGTGGTGCTGAATGTCGCCTTCGGGCACCCCACCATCGCCGTCGACACACACATCTTCCGGGTCGCCAACCGCACCGGGATCGCACCGGGCAAGAACGTCAGGGAGGTCGAGCAGCGCCTGCTCCGGCTGGTCCCCGAGGAGTTCATGCATGATGCACACCACTGGCTGATCCTGCTCGGCCGCTATACCTGCATCGCCCGCAAGCCGCGCTGCCAGTCCTGCACCATTGCCGACCTGTGCGAGTACCGGCACAAGATAATTGAATGAATACATAGAGTTGAGTATATTATCCGCCAGCCGGCGCTGGCGTAGCCGGGCGGCCGCGGCAGCGTTCAGGGCATAATGCAAACCATTATCAAAAACTTTTCGTATACCGCAGGGTCACAGACAGTGATAAAAGGGTCGCAGCAAACGACCGTGACCAACCGGAACAGCCGTTCCATCTGTTTATCAACGTGGAGAGAAATTCAATGTCCAACAAAACAACTCTGAAACCGCTGGCCGTTGCCATGGGTGCAGCCTTCGTCACTTCCCTGGCGGGCACCGGTGTTGCCAATGCCGCGGATAACCCGTTTGCCATGTCCGACCTGTCCAGCGGCTACCTGGTCGCAGAGATGGCGGAAGGCAAGTGTGGCGGAAAGATGAAGTCGCAGGAAGGCAAGTGCGGCGGGAATATGAAATCCACGGAGGTCAAGTGTGGTGAAGGCAAGTGCGGCATGCAAAGCCTGGACGCCAATGGCGATGGAACCATCACCAAGCAGGAATTCATGCAGGGTCATGAGGCCATGTTCGGCAGACTGGATACCAATGGCGATGGCGTGCTCGATAAATCCGAGCAAAACGCCGGCATGAAGATGATGATGGAAGGCAAGTGCGGCGAGAAGATGAACTCCACGGAAGGCAAGTGCGGCGCAAACAAGGATGCCAAATAACGTTACACGCCGCCAGCCGCGGACGGCCATGCCGTGACCGGCCCAAACTATCCCGTCAGCGGTTCCGGTCTTGGCCTGCGGCGGACCCTCATGGGTCCGCTGCAGGACAGTCCGCCGGACGGTGTCGACTTCTTCGAGGCAGCCCCGGAGAACTGGATCGGCGTCGGCGGAAAATTAGGCAGGCAGTTCCGCCACTTCACCGAACGCTATCCATTTGTCGCACACGGGCTGTCGCTCTCGATCGGCAGCCCTGCCCCGCTGGACGAAACCTTCCTGCAACGCGTAAAGCGTCTGCTGGACGAGCATGACATCCGCTGCTACACGGAACACCTGAGCTACTGCAGCGACGACGGTCATCTCTACGACCTGATGCCGATTCCGTTCACCGAAGAAGCCGTGCATTACGTAGCCGGCCGCATTCGCCGGGTTCAGGACATCCTGGAGCGGCGCATCGCCATGGAGAACATCTCCTACTACGCCGCGCCCGGCAAGGAACTGGAAGAGATCGACTTCCTCAACGCGGTGCTGGCCGAGGCCGACTGCGACCTGCTACTGGATGTGAACAACATCTACGTCAACAGTATCAACCATCGCTACGACGCGGAACGTTTCCTGAAGGCGCTGCCAGCCGGGCGCGTGGTGTATTTTCACATGGCCGGCCACTACGACGAAGCCGACGACCTGAAGGTGGACAGTCACGGCGCGCCGGTCATCGACCCCGTGTGGGAACTGCTGGAAAAGGCCTACGCACACTTCGGCGTGGTGCCTACCCTGCTGGAACGTGATTTCAATATCCCGCCCCTGCCGGAACTGCTCGGCGAGGTCGGCAGGATCGCCGCGCTGCAGGCAAAATGGGCGGGGCATGCCGCGCAGGAGGCCGCGCGTGGCGGGTCAGCCTGAATATATCCGCCGGCAATACGAGTTTGCCGCGCACATCCGTGACCCGGAACACCGGCCGGCGCCCGCCGATGTCGAAGACCGGCGCATGGCGATCTATCGCGAACTGTTCTACAACAACGTGGAGAGTTTTCTCAGCGGGGCCTTTCCTGTGCTGCGCAGTATCCACACCGATACGGACTGGCACGCCGTGGTACGCGCGTTCTTCTCCAGCCACCTCTCGCACAGCCCGCTGTTCCTGGAGATCCCCCGCGAATTCCTGAACTGGCTGCGCGAGGAACGGGAACCGCAGGCGAATGACCACCCTTTCCTGTACGAACTCGCCCACTACGAATGGGTCGAGCTGGCGGTTTCGATAGCCGAAGAGAGCATCGACCGGAACGGCGTCGACCCCGCCGGCGATTTGCTCGAGGCGCTACCGGTACTCTCCCCGCTGGTGTGGCACATGGCCTACACCTACCCGGTACATAAAATCGGCCCCGGCTACCTGCCTGATGCAGCCGCCGGACAGCCGACGCACCTGGTGGTCTACCGCAACCGGGACGACGAGGTGGGCTTCATGGAGATCAACCCGGTGACCAAGCGGCTGCTGGAACTGCTCGAGGCAAACAGCGGCGCGACCGGTCGGACGTTGCTGCAGCAAATCGCCACCGAGATGTCACACCCGCAGCCGGAGGTCGTGATCCGGAGCGGCCTCGACATTCTCGAAAACCTGCGCAGCAGGGATATCGTCCAGGGTACCCGATCCATCGCCAGCTGAATCAGCCACCGCACGATCCAGACGGCACACGATGGGGGTGCCCCATGACCGGCCTTCTGGATGACCTGCAGGAACCGCTGTACCGCACGCACGACCCCGACATTCTGCCCCGCCTAGTGCACAAGTCCACGGATCAGTTCAAGGAAGCCGGGGTCGTCCCACTCGCGTCCACCAATCGCCCGGTAGGCGATGGTGCCATCCGGGGCGATGACATAGGTGGTCGGCAATCCCTTGACCGGCCACTGCGCTATCACCTCCCCGCCGCGGTCCAGCAATAGCGGAAAGTCCGCCGGGTAGTCCGCGGTGAACACGAAAATCGTGTCTTCGTCCTCACCCATGTTGATCGCGAGGACAACGACATCTTCGTTGCGAAGAATCTGCCAGGCGCGGTTCATGGAGGGAATTTCCTCGCGGCAGGGCGGACACCAGGTCGTCCAGAAATTGATGATCACGGTCTTGCCGCGGTAATCCGACAGCCGGTGCAGCTTGCCCTCGGTATCCTCGAGCGCGAAATCGGGTGCCGGCATCTTGCCGGGGACCGGGGTCAGTTGCTGGCCGCCCTGCACCGCGGCCGCCAGCAGGCTGCACGACAGGATGATGGTTCGGATGAAAAACCGCGGCATCATTTCAGCTTGTCCACATCGGGCGCGCACACGATGCCCTCGATGGTCGCGGCATGCGCAGTGCCGCCTTCGGTCCAGCTCACCTCGAGGTTGAATTCCGTGCCCGGCGGTATACCGTACGCCGTCAGCCCCCAGTTGTAATCGCTCGGCTGGAATTCCTGTTCCGTCGGAAACATGCCCCAGCGCACCACCAGCTTTGCGTCTGTGCTCGCATCGGCATCGCTCCACGATGCCAGCAGCGGCTCCTTGAGCAGAACAGGACCCGTTTTCCCGTCATGGTGCAGGCGCCACTGCGAGAGATCGACGGCCACCGGCTGCCCACTGCCGGAGCGGCCGGTATTGCGGATGATGGTCTGGAACATGCAGCTCAGCGCGAGCTGCTCGATCACCTCGCGCGAGAACGCGTGGTTCATGAAAAGCGCACGAGTCTGGTCCGGAAGGCGCTGGATCAGCTCGATCTGGATATCGCCGTCGGTAAAATCCCAGCCGCGCAAGCCGTTGCTGTCGTTGACGGTGTGACGCACGCCGGCGCCGGCCGGCACCGCCAGCGACAGGCCGGCCAGCAACACCCCGTATTGTCGTGAAAACAGCACCATGTTATTCCCCGAGTTGCCGGCGAAGCGCCGCGACCACCTGCTGTACATAGCGGTCCGTCATCCGCACGACCAGCCACACCGGCACCAGCCCGCCAGGGTCGACATGCACAGCATAACGCGCTTTGGTCATGCCCGCGCTATCCGCGGCCTCGATCTCCCAGAATCCTGAAAGGCTGTCCGGCCGGATGCCCGCCGTCATATCCACCTGCGGAAAAACGCGCTCCGACAGTGCCCATTCGACCCGCCAGGCCCGGCGTGGCGCTGCCGCGCTGGTGCTTTTCATTACATAGACGCGGTCCGCCACCGGCCCCGGAAAGCGCAGATGATGATAGACCCACTGTACCGCGCCATCCTGTTCCAGCACGCGGCTGTCGAGCACATCCGGGATGAAATGCTCGAATGCCTCGTAATCGGTAACCAGCGCGTACAGGCGCTCCGGTGCGGCCTGGAACCGCGTCTGGATCATAACCTCGTCCACCGGCGAGTCCGGCCGGCAGCGGTGGAAGACCGGCCCCTCGGCAGTTTCCAGGACCTGCCGCCATTGCACGCAGTCATCTGTCGCCGATGCGAACCCCGCGTACAGGCAGAGCCACGGCAACATCCACCGGGCAAGCCAGAACGTGTATCTTCCACTGATCATAACGGGAACCTGCAAGCCATTCTGGCAAATATACGTCCCCTGTCTATGCTCCTGCGTATCGTCAGAACAGGCCATTCGCTTGCTCTGCCTTGTCCGGAGGAGACGTCATGCAGCAGACACAGACCAGACCCGACTACCGTATCGCCATGGGCCAATTGCTGGTGCTGTACACCCAGGTGGACAAGCTGATCATGCTGGCCCGCACCGAGCGCATCGGCCGTACGCCGGACGACGCCGCATGACCGGGGCTGGCCCGGCAGGTCGGCGATGAATCCCGGCATGTAAGCAATCAGCAGGAATGGATGGACAGGTTCGGCACCGACCGGGCAACGGTGCTGTCCACGGCGCAGGAACAGGCCATACTTGCGCATTTCCGTGCATTGGGCTGGCTCGATTTCCTCACCGACATGTACCTGTGCGTGGAGGCCCTCGGCAGCGATGCCGTCGAGCAGGTCGTGCCGCTCGCGGACCCGGGCACACAGGAATCGCCGCGCATTCCGCTGGCGGACGAACTCAACCACATCGCATTCGGCGTCAACCGCCTGCGCGAGGAACTGGCGCTCATGCCGCCCGCGGAACGACGCGCCTGCCTGGACCGGATCCCGCAGTGCATCGAGAATCTCGCCCGCGTCTTCTTCGCAACCGGTATCGATGTGAAGACCTTGTTCGAGACCGTGGAGGCCGACTATGCCGGACTTTGCGATGCCGTGCTGGCACGCAAGCAGGCAATCCTGCGCGAGGTCGCGGTACCACTGGCCGCCTGAAGCGGCTTCATCTGCCCCCGACAGGACCGGCACAGCGGTGCGGCAAGACCCGCCGCTGCCTGCTGTGCGTCGCACGGCAAGGTTATGTATCATCCGCAAACCGGATAACCGGCAACAGGATGCACTGCATGACCTCCATCGGCACACCGCTCTCACCCACCGCCACGCGCGTGCTGCTGTGCGGCGGCGGTGAACTGGGCAAGGAAGTCGTCATCGAACTGCAGCGGCTGGGCGTCGAGGTCATCGTGGTTGACCGCTATGACAACGCGCCGGCCATGCAGGTCGCCCACCGCAGCCACACCCTTTCCATGCTCGACGGCAGGGCGCTGCGCGCCGTGATAGAGCAGGAACAGCCGCATTATATCGTGCCCGAAATCGAGGCAATTGCCACGGACACGCTGGTGGAACTGGAAGCGGAAGGCTGCACCGTGATCCCCACCGCCCGCGCGGCGCGCCTGACAATGAACCGCGAGGGCATCCGGCGCCTGGCCGCCGAGGAGCTGGGACTGGCCACGTCGCCCTACCGCTTTGCCGCCAGTCGCGCGGAATTCGACGCGGCGGTTGCCGGGATCGGGCTGCCCTGCGTGGTCAAGCCCATCATGAGCTCCTCCGGCAAGGGTCAGAGCACGATCAGGCAGGCCGCGGACATCGACGGCGCGTGGGAATATGCGCAGGCAGGCGGTCGCAGCGGGGCCGGCAAGGTAATCGTTGAAGGTTTCGTGGACTTCGACTACGAGATTACCCAGCTGACCGTGCGCCATGCCGGCGGTACCAGTTTCTGTGAACCGATCGGTCACATCCAGGTCGACGGCGATTATCGCCAGTCGTGGCAGCCGCAGGCGATGAGTCAACGCGCACTGGACAAGGCGCGCGATGTCGCCGGCAAGATTACCGCGGCTCTGGGCGGTCGCGGTATCTTCGGAGTGGAGTTGTTCATCAAGGGAGACGCGGTGATCTTCAGCGAAGTGTCGCCCCGACCGCATGACACCGGCATGGTCACCATGATCTCGCAGGACCTTTCACAGTTCGCCCTGCATGCGCGCGCCATTCTCGGTCTGCCGATACCCGACATCCGGACGCATGGCGCGGCCGCCTCCAGCGTCATTCTGGTCGAGGGACACTCCAGCCAGGTGCGCTACGGGAATCTTGATACGGCACTGGCCGCGCCGGAAACGCAACTGCGCCTGTTCGGCAAGCCGGAAGTAAGCGGCCACCGGCGCATGGGCGTGGCGCTGGCGCGCGGCGCCAGCGTCGAAGAGGCGCTGGACAAGGCAACACGCGCGTCCCGCGCGGTCAGCATTACACTTTGACGCCACTCTGCCTGCACGCCGCACACGCCGGAGAACCCGTAGCCATGCCGACGAATGAACTGGAACAACGCATCGAGTCCATCGAGATGCGCCTGATGCATCTCGATGCGGCGCTCGATGAAATGACCCATGCCCTGCTGCAGCAGGAACAGCTGACCCGGACCCAGGCCAAGACCATCGAACGGCTCGAGGGACAGCTCAGGGGACTGGCCGCGTCCTACCCGGCCAGCCCGGATGCCGAACCGCCGCCTCCGCACTACTGACTACCAGCCGGCGGGCGCCGAACCCTCCAACCCCGCAACGCAGCCTGCTGCCATCCGCTCCGATAGCACCGTTGTTGTGATCCCGGTCACACTTTTCAACTTCACGGTTGCGGGTAATACGTCAACTACGTCAACGTCCAGCAGGCTGCTGATAAAGTCTCAGGCGAGTGCAAGACAAGACAAATATCGGTGGAAAGGCGCAATGTACATGCGGGTACATGGACATTTTGAGCCGATTTTTAACGCAGATTGTGCCACGCGAGGGTTTTTCAACAGCCTGTTAAAGCTTGCTCCCGGGTCTGTCGAACACTGTAGTTGATCGTCCGATCCCTGGAGTCTGACAGGACCGAGTTAATGAATTTCATAGATATAGCCGCCCAGGTATCCGCCATCGTAACCCTGATTGCGCTGTTCTGGCTCGCCGTGCACGCCTTTGGCAAGCATGCCGGGTGGGGCTTTTCCGTACTGCTGTTCTCGCCGCTCGGCGCCGCGGCGTTCGGTCAGAGGTACTGGAAAGAGGTCAGAAAACCGCTGATGGTCTACGCCGCCTCCTTCCTCGCGACCATGATCCTGGCCCTGTACATGTTCAGTGCCTGGGGTGGCTGGGATCTGATCCGTACCGGTGTACGTGTACAACAGGGCATGCGTGTCAACATGCTGGCCACGCGCGATGCCAGCAACTTCCTCAAGGCCAATCTGGCATTCGCGGCAAACTCCGGACTCGAGATTCGCAACATCCCGGCGGCTGAATACGCACGCAGCCAGCTGGTCAGGGAGGCCCTGGAGGCAGCCCGGTTGGCCGCCGAAGCGAAAGCTGACGAGGAAGTCGAGGAAGGTCCCTCCTACGATTATCGAAAGAAGGTGAAGTCCGTTGATGACTCCGTCTATCGCCTGGTTTACATCCCGATCGATGTACGGGAAGCGCATAAGTATATCGGTTCGACCGTGAAGGTGACGCGCAGAAATGTCGTCGAAAAGGAATACCGTCTGACCGGCGCCAGCAACAGCAGGCTGCAGTTTTCCCAGCGCAA
>Ga0210112_1000010_pt1 | contig 49937 bp, 36 predicted proteins | sample Joice_ThreeSqC_D_FD_184875 | JGI IMG/M metagenome (GOLD analysis project Ga0210112, IMG submission 184875) | Wetland microbial communities from San Francisco Bay, California, USA, that impact long-term carbon sequestration - Joice_ThreeSqC_D2... | ecosystem: Environmental > Aquatic > Marine >... | reverse complement strand
GGCAAACCCGGCACCCGGCACCTGCTCATGGGCAACGAAGCCATTGCCCGGGGGGCACTGGAGGCCGGCATCGCGGTGGTTGCCGGATACCCGGGAACACCGTCCTCCGAGATTATTGAAACCCTGGCCCGCGTATCGGCGCAGCAAAATTTGTACGTCGAGTGGTCGGTCAATGAGAAAGTGGCCATGGAAGTTGCGGCGGCGGGATCATTTACCGGGCTGCGTTCCATGTGTGTCATGAAACAAAACGGTGTGAATGTGGGGTCCGACTTTCTGCTGCATCTGGCGATTACCGGAACCCGCGGGGGGATGGTGCTGGTACCCTGTGATGATCCGGGCGCGCTTTCCAGTGCCAACGAGGGCGAATCGCGTCACTTCGCCCGGATGCTCGAAATACCGCTGCTGGAACCCGCTGATTTCCAGGAAGCAAAAGACATGATCAAATGGGCCTTTGAACTTTCCGAGGAAATACAAAACGTGGTGATGGTCCGCAGTGTTACCCGCCTGTCCCATGCCAGCGGAAACGTCGTCTTTGGTGACCTGCCGGAGGTTGAGAAAAAAGCGTTTTTCAAGCATGAAGGCAATCTGTTGGATCCCATCCAGGGCCCCATGTCCAGTTTGCCGGTTGTCTTCAAGCATGGCCGGCAGCAGGCAAAACTCAAAAAAGCCGTCGCCGGATTTGAGGTGTCTCCATTCAATGCCTACAGCGGACCCCGGGCCCCTGAATTGCTGTTGATTACCGGCAGCGCCTGCTATCTATACAGCAAGGAAGCCATCAGTCTGCTGGGAGTCGAAGATCGGGTCGGTTTGCTGAAACTGGGAACCACCTGGCCGCTTCCACCGAAGTTGATGGAAAAATACCTCGGCACTGCCGACAAGATTCTGGTGGTTGAAGAGGTCATTGCGTTTCTCGAAGAAAACGTCAAGATTACCGCTGCCGAACTTGCCCCGAAAATCGGCCCTAAAACTTTTTTCGGCAAGCGGGAAGGAACCCTGCCCCAGACGGGGGAAATGAATTCGGACCTGGTGGCGGCGGCGCTGTCAAAGATTCTATCGGTAGCGTATGAGGCTGTACCGCAAGCGTATGCCGCCAGGGCCAGGGAACTGTCTGATACCGGCGCCCCGGGGCGTGATCTCACATTTTGTGCCGGTTGCCCCCATCGCGCCTCCTTCTGGACGATTCATAATGCCCTCCAACTGGACGGTCGGCAGGGGTTTGTGTGCGGGGACATCGGCTGCTATTCCATGGCGATATTGCCCACGGGGTTTAACACCCTCAAAACCCTGCATGCCATGGGCTCAGGATTGGGCCTGGCCAGCGGATTCGGAAAGCTGGGGCAGTTCGGTATGGAGCAGCCGGTTGTGGCCGTTGTCGGCGACTCCACCTTTTTCCATGCCGCCCTGCCGGCTTTGGTCAATGCCGTCCACCACCGCGCCGACATCACCCTGGTCGTGCTGGATAACAGCGGTACGGCCATGACCGGTTTTCAATCCCATCCGGGCCTTCCGGTGGATGCCACCGGAAACCAGGCACCGGCCATTGATGTGGTTAAAGTCTGCGAAGCCATGGGGGCCACCGTAAGGACCAGCGATCCCTTTGATCCTGCAAAAACCCAGCAGACCCTCTTGGACCTTTTCGAGATCAAGGGGCTGAAGGTGCTGGTTTTAAGGCAGATGTGTGCTTTGAGCCCGGAAAAAAAGGCCAAAAAGATGTTCGAGGTGTCTGTGGATGAGAAGCTCTGCATCGGCCAGGCCTGCGGCTGCAATCAGTTGTGCACCCGCATATTCAAATGCCCCGGCCTTAACTGGGATAAAGAGAAACGAGTTTCCAGAATCGATGCGGTAATTTGTGCCGGTTGCGGTATGTGCGCTTCGATTTGTCCTTCAGGGGCCATCCGCAAAAAGGAGGTAGCCTAGACCATGCAGCAGGTGAACCTTCCGTATGATCCCTATAATGTTATTATCACCGGTGTCGGCGGGCAGGGCAATGTAATGGCTTCCCGGATTTTGGGAAATATGCTGTCCCGCAAAGGGCTGAGCGTGACGATCGGCGAAACGTTCGGGGCCTCCCAGCGCGGGGGATCGGTGATGAGCCATCTGCGGATATCAACGGGTTCAAGCTGGTCCCCGCAAATACCGAAGGGTCAGGGCCACCTGGTAATTTCATTAGAACCCACCGAAGCCCTTCGCGTATTGGTGAATTACGGGAATCCGAATATCAAGGTTCTTTGCAACACCAGATCCATCCACGCCATCGGTGTGATTTCCGGAGAGAAACAGTATCCCGACCTGGCTGATATTAAATCATGGGTTGCCGAACTGTCGGAAGCCTCCTGGTTTATGGATGCCACCGACAGGGCCATGGAACTTGGCAACCCGATATTAGGAAATATTATGATGATCGGTGCCGCCGCCGGCATCGGTTCTCTGCCGCTGGATCGAAAAGATTTTGCGGCTGCCATCTCCGAAAACCTGTCCGGCGACAAACAGGAATTAAACCTCAAAGCCTATGATATGGGTGTCGGCATGGTGCAATAATAAGGGGTTCAAGGCTTGCCCGCCTTTTCATGCTTAAATAGTTCTCAAATTTTCTATCTTGCGTCTGCCTTTATTGGCAGGATGATGCTTCTATCGGACCACCAAGACCGGAATCCCCACCCTGTGGCGAACCGGATCAACTGTTTGCCCCCATATCAGGTCGCCGATCAAGCGGTGTCCGTGTGATCCCATGACCAGCATATCGACTCCGTGCGACTCTGCAAAGCTGATCAATTCCTTGGAGGGATCACCTTGGGGGAGCGCAATCTCCACCGCAACCCCGGAAGCGCGCACCTCAGCGGCAATTTCCAGCAGATATTGTTCATCCTCCCGCGTATGCTCGTCATAGACATCTTTGCTGTATACCTGTGCCGGAGCGGAATCGGTCACATGAACTAGGGTAAGCAGCGCTCCCTCTGCCTTTGCCAGAGATAGGGCACGGCTGACAATCGCGGTGTCGCCGTCATCCCGCCCCAGGGCCGCCGCAATATGCTTCGAACGATGAGTTTCGATCCCTTCAATGACCGCCGAAGCCCCGGCAGGCTTCTCTTCCTTCCAGCTCTTTTCCCCGCGAATCAACGGAAGCAGAATGATGTACACGAGAAAAAATGAGAGTGCTGCCGCAATACCAATCGTCAAAATCGAGACCAGCAGAGGAGCACCACCCTCTATCCAGTCCATGATTTCGTCATACACCAGTTTCCCGTTCAGCACGATGATGGCGACAGAAGTAGCCCATGCCAGAACCTTCACCCACAATTTACTGGCAAAGGAGCCCATTTTCAGCTTATCGCTGGTGAAATGCACCAGCGGAACGATGGCAAACGGCAATTGCAGGCTGAGAACCACCTGACTGAGGATCAGGAGTTTGTACGTTCCCTCATCTCCCGAGATCCAAATTACCACCACTGCCGGCAGCAGCGCGATTGAGCGCGTGATCAGACGCCGCAGGTAAGGTCTCAGCCGAATCCTGACAAACCCCTCCATCACGATTTGTCCCGCCAGGGTGCCTGTTAAAGTGGAGCTCTGGCCTGCCGCGAGCAGCGCCAATCCAAAGGCGATGGGAGCGGCTCGCGTCCCGAGAAGTTGTTCCAGCATCTTGTGAGCCTGCTGGATCTCGGTTACGACGATCCCGTGGCGATAAAACACGGCCGCCGCCAAGACAAGGATCGCTCCGTTGACAAAAAAGGCGGCATTTAAAGCGATCACGGAATCCAAAAAATTAAACCTGCAGGCCTGTGACTTCGAATCGATTGTCCGTGATACCCGGCGTGTCTGCACCAGCGAGGAATGCAGGTAAAGATTGTGTGGCATCACGGTCGCCCCGATGATCCCGAGAATGATATAAAGCGACCCCACGGGCAGGGAGGGCGTCAGCCCGGCCACAGCCGCTCCCCAATCCGGTTCCGCCAGGAACAGATTGACAATGAAACCGCCGGCAATGATAGTGATAAGCGACAGAATGAACGCTTCCATTTTGCGCATTCCCAGTCTCTGGATCGCAAGCAGCAGGAAGGTATCAAACAAAGTTACCAGCGCGCCCCAGAGCAGGGGCAGTCCGAAGAGAAGATTCAATCCGAGAATGGTGCCCAGCACTTCGGCGAGGTCGCAGGCCGCAATCGCAATCTCACACAAGATCCAAAGTGCAAATGAGGCTGCTTTTGAATATTCCGACCGGCAGGCCTGTGCCAGGTCCTTTCCGGTGACAATCCCGAGGCGCGCAGCCAATGTCTGTAAGAGCACCGCCATCATGTTCGACATCAGGATCACCCAGATCAGCGCGTAGCCAAAGCGTGATCCGCCTTCAAGGTCTGTTGCCCAATTGCCCGGATCCATGTATCCGACACTGACCAGGTAAGCCGGTCCTGCAAAAGCAAACATGCGCTTCAATAAATTGGGATGCTGGGTTTCGACGGAACTGTGAACCTCTTCAAGGGATTTTCCATGAAAATGAGGCGCTGACTTTGTTTTTTCAGCCTGTTTTGTCTCCATATAGCTATCCAGTGCTTCCCTTTACCGTTGCGGGGGAGATTGTCAGCGATGATAAAAAATAACCTTCAGCAATTGTGGTTTTGAAACCACTTCTAAGGTAATTTTGCCAGCAAATGCCTTACCTTTTTGACCCCGTCACCGGCGTCCTGCGCGAATGCATCCGCACCGATGCGGTTTGCCCAGCGCTGGGTCACCGGAGCACCGCCGACGATGGTTTTATACTTTTCTTTCAGACCGGCCTTTTTCAGTGCTTCTTCAAGCTCTTTTTGCACCACCATCGTCGTGGTCAGAAGGGTGCTGCTGCCGATAATGTCGGCCTTGAACTTTTCAGCTTCTTCGATGAATCGATGCGGCGCGACATCGCGCCCAAGGTCCAGGACCTCAAATCCATTGGCACGCAAAAGAGAGACGACAATGGTTTTGCCGATGTCATGCATATCGCCTTCAACGGTTCCGATGACAATTTTCCCGTTGACGGTTTCCTGCTCCTGGGGGATGGCGGCATTAATAATAGCTGTGGCCTTTTGCATGGCATCGGCTGATTTAACCAGTCCTGGAATAAACAGCTTTCCGGAACCGAACAGGTCGCCGACCCGGTTGATTCCGGGGATGAAGCCGTTGGTCATAAGTTCCAGCGGATCAAGTCCTTCTCCCAATCCGCGCCTGGCTAATTCAGCTGCTGTATCAACATCGCCGTCTATCACCGCTTTAATGGCTTGTTCAAAAATATTTTGTGTCATTGTTGATCCGTTTTTAATTTTATTATTTCACCGCAGAGCCGCAGAGAACGCAGAGAGATTATTTTTGGCATTTGCCGGTGAGAGGCCGGCAAATGCAATTCGCCAACCACTTCGTGGTGTTATTTGTATGCTATTTATTCTTCTGCATCCGAATCGGCCTCATTAGAATTATCTAATCTGCGACTTAAATAATTCAACCGAATTAATCGGGACTTCCAAAAGTTCGGCCACCTTGAGCTTGGCCCGGATTCCCTTGGGACTGCCGGCCACGGAAGTGGTCGTGCCGATACCCAGGTCCTCCCTGAGCTGTCGCATAACCTCTTCGTTGGTCAGATCCAAAAGTTCAATTCCCAGCTTTTGGGCTACATATTTTTTGGCTTCGGTTAATTTCATCTTTTTGATCAGCTGCATCCAGGCCACCAGATCTCCGGAGGTACGGATGCCGCCCATACCGCAAGCGAAAATATGAGCAATGTGCATCCCGAACGGGTCGCCAACGCCTATCTACAAACCGTCGGCTTTGCCGATCTGGACCAGCGATTTGGAGGCTCGCGTGACGCTGTCCAGAGGGGGTGCTTCCATCATGGGGACACCGCCCACTCCCATACCGACGTTGGCGTGTACCGGTATACCAACCGCCGCTGCAGCTTCTTTTACAAAGGTCAGGGTATGTGCAATGTTCCATGCCAGAGATTCGTTTGTGTTGGTACCGACCGCCACACCATAGATGCTGGCACCGGCGGCTTCAGCAATTTTGGCCTGTTCGTGGGGGTACATTCCGGCCAGTTGTTTGTCGTTAAACGTCACTTCTCCGTGCATGCCCAGCACGAATTCGCCCGATCCCCCCATGATGATGGGCAGGTTGGGCGCCGCCTTTCTTAAATCGCTGACAGCCTGCAGGGCGGCCCAGTAATCAGCATCACCGGCCGAACCAGCGGTATCGAAGTTGAGTCCCTCGCAGCCGATGCCGTTTAATTTTTTGCCGACAAAGACCAGATCCTGGCGCAGCTGCTCAGCGGCGGCTTCCTGCACCTCCTGGGCTTCTTTGATCTTGCCCCGGGGCAGGAGATCAGCAGGATTCGGGTGGGGGCCATCCGGCTGAAAATACAATCCCATATTGGGTTGAGCACCATACAAAAAAGGGGCGGTGGTCATCATGGAGGCGGTGTAATATTCATTCATTTCAAAATTGATGATCGGCTTGACCGGCTTGAAGCTGTAGTCACTGTGACCCATGGAAGTAGTGTCGGCCGCGCAGGCCCGCTCATAGGTCAGAACTGCCTGCAGGCGGCTCATGGGGATGCCGACGCCCCCGCCGTCCTGACCGGAATAAAAGCTCATCGAACATCCGTCATCGGTAACAATTACCTCCTGACCGGAAGCCACGCTGACGGCCCGGGACGGTTCGGCTATGATATCAGAGAGCTGTTCGATTTCATCGGCGGTCAGTTCCGGGATTTCAGCCCGTTGGGCAGCCTCCTGGGTAGCGGCCACGATATCTTCTTTGATCTCCTCCGCAGACATGGAAACCAGTTCGCCGTCACCCATACGGGTAAATATTTTGGTTTTCATCAATCTTGTTCCTCTGGTTGGATGTTGTGGTATCTCCCATCTCGGATAAACCAGGAAATAACAAATCCCAAATCCCAAATTACAAATAATATTCAATGACCAAAATTCAAAACCTATATATGATCTTGAAGAAAGAACGTTCAAGTTCGCTAAAGCTGCTAAGCTTTTCGTTAAGACATTTCCGAACTTTTTAGAGAAATCAAAATGACTTTAAACCGTCAATTCGGATGCTTTGGTCGTTGGAAATTGTAATTTGGAATTTATTTGTAATTTGGTGCTTGTGTTTTGGAATTTTTCCCATAGAAGGCATAAATACAATTTCTACCTTTGTAATTCTCCTTGGGTTTCAGTTATTATTGAGCGAATATCTGCCAGCACCTTCTCCGGCAGCTGATCCGGGCGGTGGTTTTGCAAGATGTCCCGGGTCTTTTCTAAAGCCCGCTGGTAACTGTCCCGGGCACCCGCGGCTTTCCACTTTTCCATCCGGCTGCGATCCATAAACTCCGGCTGGGAGTGGTCCTGAATATGCTCAAGGGTGTGCTTCTGGGAGATAAAGTCACCGGACATTCCCACCGATTTAATCACATCCACTGCCAGGGATTCGCCATCAACAGCAAAACCTCTGATGACATGTTTAATCATCCGGATAAATTCGCAGTCCAGAACCAGCTGGGCATAATCGAAGGTGATACCACTTTCAAGCATTCCCGGACCATAAATCAGATTGGCACCTGCCAATGCTGGAATGAGTCCGGTGAGCGTCTTTTCGTGGCCCATCTGGCAGTCGGATATCTTTGAATCACTCTACCCGCCGGCGACATAACTCGGCAGGGCATAATATCTGGCCAGTCTTGCCACCGCCCCGCTAATAATAGCGCACTCGGGTGTGCCCACCGACGCAGCGCCTATTTTCAAATCCATGGCGGTGGTCGAGCTGCCGTAAATCACGGGCGCGCCTTTTTGGACCAACTGGTTGAGGGTGATTCCCCCGAGGACTTCGGCGTTGTGGGTAACGAGGGTCCCGGCCAGGGTAACCGGAGAAGTTCCTCCCGCCATGGCCATTGACAAAATATTGATGATCGAACGGCTTCTAGCGGCTTGGATAATAATCTCACAGCATTCATTTATCAATTTCAACGGGCTGACCGGACAGGTCGTAAAGGATAAAATGGGTCGTTCCTGAAATTTTTTTATTCCGCCGCTAATGACGCCGGCCATCTGAACCAGTTTTTTCAGCAAATATCCGCTCCCGGGCCCAACACAGCAATGTTTGGTCGTATGGGTGAGCATGGCTTCAGCATTATGAAGCGGCAATACTGCCGGGGGCACATCACTGGAGCCCACTGCCTTTTCACAGACATCGATATCGTCCAGGTAATCGACCAGTTTGGCAGCGTTGGCCAGATCAGCCTTTACCGGCCTTCGGCGTTCACCGCTGAAGGGGTCAACCACTTCGATACCCTCGCTGAAGTTGGTGAAGTGAACCCGGCCGGCTTCCAGCACTTTATCATGTTCAGGGTCCCGTCCGGCCAGAATAATTTTGGACGGTGCTGACTGAATCGCGTCCTCGACCAGCTGAGGCCGAATTTTGACAATTTTATTTTTGCGGTCAATCTCAGCACCGGCACCATCAAACACCTCCAGGGCCTCATCGGTTTCGATAAATAGTCCTGTTTTTTCAAGCACCTCTAAAGTTGCCTGATGGATGTCATTCAGCTCATCGTCTGTTAAGACGCTGAGGCTCAAGCCCTGGCTGCGATGTTTGCCTGGAAGGTGATTTGGCATTTTCCTAATTTCCCTGGAAAGCGTTGCAATTGATAAGCCGATCCAACGTACCAGAAGGATTGGCAAAAATCAATATCAACGCGGAAACAAAAAATTTTATGATATCAGCATTTATACCGCTTTTCATAAAAACATTGCGGCTGGTATAAGTGGTTGTAAGAAAAAACGTTTGAATAACGGAACGTTTTTTTACAACCACTATAAACCGAATTGATCGCCGGATGGATGCCAAGCTTGACATCTATGTGTTGGAACAAGTAAATAGAATCCCAATTGAGGATATTTTGCTCAATTCGGGTAGAAGCTGCGGGGGGTGGATCGAAATGAGATCGCGTGGACTCTAAATCCACGTAGCTCGGTGCGACACCGGGACCTCCCGCCAGCTCTTTTTTAAATTAGAAAAAATAGGAATTGGATTCGATTTCACTTTAAGATTGAATCCGTTCATTAATTTTACAGGGGGCAAATTTTGAGGATTTCGTGGACGGTGACCCAGCTTAATCGTCTGAAAGAATTAGAGGCTGAGGAGAAAGATCTGAGGCACCGATTTGAAAGTGATACAGATCGAGAAAGAGAATTTCAGACCCTGGAGAATAAGCTGGTGCGATCAGAGCGTCAGAAATTGGAAAAATTGCGCACGGGTCACCGTCGCCCAAAATTGTGCCGCCTGGAAAGCCGGTTGACAGAAGTTTTGATTGACAATGGTTTTGTCCAGGTGGCCACACCGACGATTATGTCCAAAGGGCTGCTGGCAAAAATGTCGATTAACGACAACCACCCGCTGGTATCCCAGATATTCTGGCTGGGCAAGGATCGATGCCTGCGACCGATGCTGGCACCGCACCTGTATTTTGTTTTGAAAGATCTTCTGCGCCTGTGGGAGAGGCCGGTACGCATATTTGAAATCGGCTCATGCTTTCGTAAAGAGTCCCAGGGCGCCCAGCATGCCAGTGAATTTACCATGCTCAATTTGGTGGAAATGGGTCTGGAGAGCAAAGATCGCCAAAATAGACTTGAAGAACTGGCATCTTTGATAGCCGGGACCGCCGGTGTGGATGATTTTGTTTTTCAGCCGGTCGATTCAGCCGTTTATGGCGAAACGACTGACATCTTAGCCGGTGAGAGCCGGCTGGAAGTTGGTTCCTCAGCCATGGGTCCCCATATGCTTGATCAAGCCTGGCAGATCACAGATGCCTGGGTGGGGATTGGCTTTGGACTCGAACGTTTGCTTATGGTGGCCGAAAACATTAAAAGTATGGGGAGACTGGGCAGGAGCTTGGGCTATCTGGACGGTATTCGTCTAAATATCTAAAAATTATTTTACCATGACAATGCATGATTCCCATTTTGATTTGGCTGAAATTCTGGAAAAGGCGACTCAGGAAGAACGCCTTGGCAGGGAAGAAATCGTGTTTCTTTTGAGGCTCAGGGAAAGAAGCCAAATTGATGCTGTTTTTGAAGCCGCCAGGCAATTGAGGTTCCGGCATTTCGGAGACAGGGTTTTCCTGTACGGGTTTATATATATCAGCACGTTCTGTCGCAACCAGTGTAATTTTTGCTATTATCGAACTGCCAATGTATTGCCGGGGCGCTACCGCCGGGTGGCATCCGAAATTATTGAAGCCGCGCAAATCCTGGCTGAATCCGGCGTTCATTTAATTGATTTGACGCTGGGGGAAGACCCCCGATATTTTCAAGACCAGGGTTTTGAATCATTTATTCGGCTGGTCAAAGCGGTTCGCCAGACAACCGGCTTACCCATTATGGTGTCGCCCGGCGTGGTCCCTGCCGATGTCCTATCCGATCTTGCGCAGGCCGGGGTCAGCTGGTATGCCTGCTACCAGGAAACCCATAACCGGGAACTGTTTAAAAGGCTCAGGCCCGGACAAAGCTATACTGCGCGCCTAAAGAATAAAGAACTGGCCGGCAAGCTGGGACTGCTAACCGAGGAAGGCCTGCTTTGCGGTGTCGGAGAATCAGCTCGAGATATTGCGGATTCCATCGAGTCAATGCGCTTGCTGGAAGTTTCCCAAATGAGGGCCATGACCTTTGTTCCCCAAAATGGAACTCCCATGCAGTCTTGGAAAAGGCCCGAACCTTTGCAGGAAATACTGACCATCGCAGTTCTGCGACTGGCCTTTCCGGGCCGATTGATACCGGCGACCCTGGATGTTGCCGGATTGAAAGGCCTGCAAAGCAGACTGCAAGCCGGTGCCAATGTGGTCACATCCCTGGTACCACCGGGCTTCGGCCTGGCCGGGGTGGCCCAGAATTCACTGGATATTATGGATGCCAGACGAACCCCTGCCGGCATTTCCCCGGAACTGGAGAAGCTCGGCATACAATCGGCGTCAACCGAAGATTATATAATCTGGCTTGAAGATCGCCGCCGGCAAATCAGATGTGGTCTATCAAGGGAGAAAGCTGCTTGTTAGTAGGCGTCGTTGGTGGAAAATTGCAGGGGGTCGAGGCTGCCTACCTGGCACGCAAAGCGGGATGGGAAGTCAGAGTCGTTGACAGAATGCCCCGTGTGCCGGCATCCGGTTTGGGCGATTCATTTGCCCAGTTTGATGTGACCGCCGAAGATAATCTGGACGGCGCATTAGGCCATGCCGGCTTTATTATTCCAGCCCTTGAAGATGACAACGCGCTGAGAAGTTTAACGCGATGGAGCCGTAAAACCGGTGTTCCCCTGGCTTTTGACCCGCAAGCCTATGACATATCTTCATCCAAATTGAAATCCACAGAAATTTTTAGGGAAATCGGGGTGCCAATTCCTGCAGCGTGGCCGCAATGCAGTTTCCCGCTGCTTGCTAAACCCAGCCGGGGTAGCGGTAGTAAAGGGGTCGCCGTTTTTCAGGACCTTGATTCCTTGAAAAACAGGTTCTCAGCGGAATTCCCCCCCCGGGACTGGATCCTGGAAGAATTTCTCGACGGCAGCCAGCATTCGCTGGAAGTGGTCGGTCGGCCCGGGAATTACCGGTTATTCCAGGTAACCGATCTATATGTTGATCAGAATTTCGATTGTAAGCGGGTTATTGCCCCGTCCAATTTGCCCCTGAATTTGATAACAGACTTTGAGAAATTATCCTTGACCATCGCTCAGGCTTTAAATTTGCACGGTATTATGGATGTGGAGGTCATTTTTTCCCGGGGAGAGTTTAAAGTTTTGGAGATCGACGCGCGGCTGCCCAGCCAGACACCGACGGCGGTATACTGGTCGACCCATCAGAATATGGTCAGGCTTTTAGGGGACCTGTATACCACGCCGAAAAAAGACTTCCCACCGAGCGGGGACATTTCACGCGGAACTGTCTATGAACATATTCACGTATCCGGGGATAAACTGATGATAAGCGGCGAGCGGATCATGACGGAAGGGGGGCCGCTTAAATTGCAGGGTGAATTTTTCGGTGCCGATGAGGCGCTTACCAATTTTGAGCCCGGCAAGGACCGGTGGGTGGCGACCCTGATCTTTTCCGGTACGAACAGACAGCAGGCCTGCGAAAAACGAAACCATAGCATCGCAGAAATCGTCAGGCGCTTGGAGATAAAAGAAGTTATTGACTCCCAGCCGATGTCGTCCCTGGAAATATCAGGACCACGAAATTTAAATAGACTAATGGTGGAATAAAAGAGATTTTCCTGATTAACGAAAATTCCAAGCACCAGAAACCAAATCACAAATAAATTCCAATGACCCAAATTCAAAATTCCAAACCTTCTCTTCGATTGGTTTAGGAGTTATTTTGATTTTGTAGAGCCGGAGATAAAAATGATATGACCCGTCTGCAATCAGATGATATTTCAGGTACTGGGTCTCGGCTAAAAGCCTACGATGAAGAATTGCTCGCCAAGACGGGTTGTAACCTGGGGCAGATCGCCTGCCACGCCGTGGCGTTGGATCAAGAGGCTGCCCGGGAGATTACGCCCAGGATACGGGTGGGCGTTGTGCCGATCCGGTGGGGGCAGGGGGTGATTGAAGGATTTTGCGAAGCAACAGCAGGGATTTTAAAACACCTTGGATTTAACTCCTTTGTTGCCGGGCAATCGGATATAGCAGGTTTGGCCGAGGCCTATGAGAGAAAGGCTGATGTTGTCTTTTTGTCTGATGATGATGACTTCGTTGCGTTAAACGCCGAAACCCGTCAGCATGTTCACAATGCGGATGCCACCGGCAAAGGTTTTGCGGCCGGCCTGGATTTAATGGCCAAGGGTTTGGCCGATCAAAGGGTTCTGGTCTTAGGATGCGGTGCGGTAGGGCGAAGTGTTATTTCGACCTTATTATGCTATGGTGCAAAAGTATCCGTTTATGATATCAATCCCCCAAATTTACAGGAATTCATGAGTTCTTTAGCCGGACCTGACCGCGAAAGATTGACGATTGCGCCGGATTTTCACGACGCACTGGCCGGGCACTCCTTGATCGTCGACGCGACCAACGCGGCTGAGATTCTGCACGCTCAGGATATCTCGCCGCAAACTATTATCGCTGCACCGGGTATGCCGCTGGGCTTGAGTCGTGCAGCACTGAAAAAAGTGTCGGATCGTCTTTTACATGATCCGCTGCAGATAGGTGTGGCAACCATGGGAATGGCGGTTGTTAAACAAATTAGTCAAAAAGATAACCAGTATAATCGAAAGTAAGACCTTGTCTTTGCATCGATCTCATATGAGGATAAAAAGGAGAATCCTCCAGAGGCGGATAAATATCGAATACTGAATATCGAATGTCGAATGTTGAAGGAAGGAATTTTATCGATTTTTAATAAGTCAAAAGACAGAGCGCAGCGATTCCAGACTTCGATATTCGACATTCAATATTCTGCGGTTCTGCGGTTTGCTTTTCGCTGGTTCTGCGGTTTGCTGTTTAACTGCAAACGCGACTTTGTCTTTTTAGGGGACTCGCAAGAGGAAATTTTGCAATTTGACAAATAAGCAAACAAAACAACAGCCGGCCAGGCGCTATTATCGGAAGCGGGTGGCGCTCTTTCGGTTGATTGAAAAAATTAAACTCTGGCCTTCGCGTCGGGGGATATTACACGGAATCAGGACAGTCGACGTCATCGGCGATCAGGCCAGGATTGCAACCCATTGTAACAAGACGTTTTTAATCACCAATTCCAGAAACAGCCGGGCTGCCCGCTGGCTTCGGAATAAATGGTTTAGAGGGGTCTGCGGTGTTTGCCGTGTTCCCGACTGGAAACTGGCAAAATATTCGTCCACCCACTTCAAGCGCCATTACGGATCGGCGCTGGAAAAAGGTTCAGAGTACCCAAAAGTTTAAGGTTGGAGGTCTGAGGTTTGAGGCAAATAAGGTTCGGCTTTATTTTGCCTCAAACCTAAAGCGAAGCGATCCTCAAACCTCAAACCCGGAGAATTGAACCCAGAACCATGGTTGCCTTCGGCGCCGCCTGAGGTTTATGCGCCTCTGGCGTGGGGGTAAACCCGCCAGAGGTAAACCTCTGAACCTGCATACTAAAGGGAGAAAATGATGCATCCACTCATAAAGTCTTTAATTCAATCCGGACCTGTTGTTACGGATGGCTCCTGGGGAACTCAAATGCAAAAGCGCGGACTAAAACGCGGCGAGTGTCCGGATTCATGGAATTTGAAGCATCCGCAACGTGTATTAGAAGTTGCTCAACAATACATCACCGCGGGCAGCCAGATCATATTAACCAATACATTCGGTGGCAGTCGTCTGGCACTAAAAAAATATAACCTTGACAATCAGACGGTTGATATCAACATGGCCGGTGTGGAGATTTCCAAAAAAGCGGCCGGCGATTGCGGCCATGTTTTCGCCTCCATCGGTCCCACCGGGCTGATGCTGGTAACCCGTGAGACGACCGAAGAGGAACTTCAGAAGGTTTTCGAGGAGCAGGCCCACGCCCAGGCTAGGGCCGGGGCGGATGGAATCGTTGTTGAAACCATGATTGATATCGCCGAAGCCAGAATTGCGGCCACTGCGGCCAAGCAAACCGGTCTGCCGGTAATTGTCAGCATGGTGTATGATTCCGGTGAGAATAAAGACCGGACCATGATGGGAAATTCTCCGGAAGAAGTTGTGGAGGAACTGAGGGGTGTCGGTGTTGACGGCATCGGTGCAAATTGCGGACAAGGTATTGAAGCATTCCCACCCATCTGCGCTCGCCTCCGGCGGGCGACTGACCTTCCCATCTGGATGAAACCGAACGCGGGGCTGCCGGAACTAATTGATGATAGAGCGGTTTTTCGCACCTCTGCCCAGGAATTCATGAAGTACATCCCTGATTTGATTCAGGCCGGCGCCGGCTTTATCGGCGGTTGTTGCGGCACGGACCAGGTATTTGTAAAGGCGATCCGGGAGACCGTTGACAACTTATGACGACCTTGTGAAGCTATCTATCGCTTGTCAAAAAAACGTTCCGTTATTCGAACGTTTTTTCTACAACCACTTATACCAACCTTCCGTATTTCGGAACATATTTCTGAAAAGCGGTATAAAATATTCACTGCCATAAGAAATGATCAATTGACAGTGTGTCCATCACAGATTAGATTTAGCAAACTATAAGCTAATCACAGACAAACCAACTTTAAATTTGAGGAGAGGATAAGATGCCGTACGACCCTGAAATGGATAAGATGCTAAAGAAATGGAAATGTGAAGAAACGGGCCTGTTGGTTTCGATTAACCAATACGGGAATGGAGAGCCGAAAGTCCAGATCGGACCACGCGTATTGCTGAAAAAAGACGGCACGGAAAGGGCTCCCGCGAAAGCCGGCCGTTTAACTATCGAAGATATAATGTGGCTTTATGATTTGATTGATGAAATTAAGGAAGAGATGACGAAATTAGCAAAGCCGGAGTAGTGAAGTGGTGCATAACACTCTTTACACTGGACGGTGAGTATGCACTTTTTAGAGCGCAGGTAACATTTCTGATAAATTTTCAAACCTGCTACGGACCAGAATTGTGACAGACTTTGATGCCATCGTAAACCCCATTAAATCTAAAAAGTCGCCGGACCTCGGGCCTGTTGCCGTTATGGCGGCAACCGAGATGGATCTTTTTTTTCTGTGCGATCTTTTTAAATTCAACAGAGATGACTATCGCCGGTTGTTTACCGGTCGACTGTATCCCCGGCAATCATCTCCCGCCGGGGTTTGCCTGAGCGGTCCGGGCATCGGAGCGCCCTATGCCGTCATGGTGCTGGAGACCCTCATTGCCTGGGGCGCCCGCCGGGTTATATTTTTAGGGTGGGGCGGCGCTATTTCTAAACAGGTTAAAATCGGGGACATTATCCTGCCGACATCCGCCCTTGTTGACGAGGGAACTTCCAGAAACTATGCTGTACCGGACAACGCTCAGTCGAAACCGGCGTCGGCAATGGTATCCAGGGTCGCGCAGGTGTTGGAAGATAACCGGGTTGAATTCCATTCAGGGAAAATCTGGACCACAGATGCCCTTTACCGTGAAACCCGGGCGAAGGTGGAAGGTTATCAAAGGCAGGGCGTTTTGGCCGTTGAGATGGAGATATCAGCGCTTTTTTCAGTGGCTCGATTTCGACAGGTGGAACTGGGCGCGATGCTTGTTGTCTCAGATGAACTTTCCGCATTTAAATGGCGGCCCGGCTTCAAGGACAAACGATTTGTCATGGGTCACCAGACCGCCTGCAGAATGGTAAGAGAATCATGCCAGCAACTATTGATCCCGAAATAATTAAAAGAATCCAGGACCTCAGAAAAAAGCTTCACCATCACAATTTCAGATATTATGTCCTGGACGATCCGGAAATCTCCGACTCAGAATATGACCGCCTGATGCAGGAGTTGATACGGCTGGAAAAAGCCTATCCGGATCTGGCCAGCCCGGACTCGCCAAGCGCCCGGGTGGGTGCGGCGCCGATGGCAAAATTTAATTCGATAGCCCACACCATCCCCATGCTGAGTCTGGACAATGGCTTTGCCGATGAAGATATTTTAGAATTTGACAAAAGGATCAAGCGCTATCTTGATCGACAGTCCGATATAATTTATACGGCCGAGCCGAAAATGGACGGTGTTGCGGTAGAACTTGTATATGAAGACGGCAAATTGCTGACAGCATCGACCCGGGGGGACGGTATTACCGGGGAGGTGATCACCGCCAATGTCAAGACCATTGGCGCTGTTCCGATTTTGATGCGATCGGACCAATCTTTTGCCGCACCATCCCGTCTGGATGTAAGGGGAGAGGTTTTTATCGGGATTGAGGCCTTCAAGAATTGGAACTCAGAAAGAATCGCTCAGGACCTGCCGCCCTATGCCAACCCTCGAAATGCAGCGGCCGGCTCGTTGCGGCAGCTGGACTCAAAAATTACTGCTTCGCGGCCCTTGGAGATCTTCTTTTATGGCGTCGGGGTGGTAGAAGGCGCGGCCTTTGAATCGCACTGGGAACTCCTGCGAGCATTGAAAAAATGGGGATTTCGGATTAACCCTCTCATCCGACCCCAGATTTCAATAAATGATGTCTTGAAATATTACCGTGATCTCAGCGAACAGCGGCAACAACTTGCCTATGACATTGACGGCATGGTAGTCAAAGTGGATAGCCTGTTGCTCCAACAGCAATTGGGTGCAACCACCCGAAGTCCCCGCTGGGCCATTGCGTATAAATTTCAGGCTATTCAGGAAACGACGGTGCTTGAAAATATCGAGATTCAAGTCGGTCGTACCGGGGTACTCACACCGGTGGCACACCTTAAACCTGTTAAAGTGGCTGGTGTAACGGTCAGTCGAGCCACTTTGCACAACGAGGACGAGATTGAGAAAAAGGGCCTCCGCATCGGGGACACCGTGCTGGTGCAAAGGGCTGGAGACGTCATCCCCGAGGTGGTCAAAGTCATTTTGTCCAAGCGCAGCGGTGCTGAAAAAAAGTTTGTGATGCCCGACAATTGTCCGGTTTGCGGTGCGGTGGTTTTTCGTATTAAAGGGGAGGCGGCCACACGCTGCATCAATTCCAGCTGTTCGGCGCAGGTTAAAGAGCGCATCAAGCATTTTGCCTCGAAAGGAGCCTTTGACATCGAAGGGATGGGCGCCAAGCGCGTTGATCAACTCGTTGAAAAAGGGTTGCTGGCCTCCTTTGCCGATCTTTTCAAACTGGATGAAGCAACCCTTGCCGGTCTTGACAGAATGGGGGACAAATCAGCTGAAAATCAAATAAAAGCCATTGAAGCCAGTAAACGGATCAGTTTTGCCAGATTTCTATATGCCTTGGGAATCCGGCATGTGGGCGAGCATGTGGCCGTCCTCCTGGCGCAGAACTTTGAAAGTCTTGAAGAATTGGTAAGTTGTTCTCAACAGGACCTGACAGAGATCGCAGGCGTTGGCCCGGTGGTAGCCGAAAGTGTTGCCGGCTTTTTCAGGCAGGCAAACAATATGCGCACGATTCAGTCTATCCTGGATGGCGGTGTGCAGATAGTTTTTGAGGCTCCAAAGAAGACCGGTCAATCTAGCGGCAAGACGTTTGTGCTGACCGGGACCCTGGTTGGTATGACAAGGCGCCAGGCCAAGGAAATGATTACAGCGGCCGGCGGTAAGGTCAGCGGATCGGTGAGCGGCAATACGGATTTTGTGGTTACCGGCGAATCACCGGGATCCAAGCTTCAGAGGGCAAAGGATCTGAAGGTCGCGGTGATCGACGAGGCAGGATTTAAAAAGTTGTTAAGTTCCTAAGTTGTTGAGTTCGTCAGCACTTAGACTTATCAACTCATGAACTTAACCGCTTTCCAACCATTTGTGAGGTTATCATGGAAACCAAAGCGAGGGCCCATGTCATCATCAGCGGTCGGGTGCAGGGGGTGTTTTTTAGAATGGAAACCAAACGGGCTGCAGATGAGATTGGCGTGTTCGGCTGGGTCAAGAATCAACTGGACGGGACCGTCGAGGCGGTGTTCGAAGGCGATCGAGACCGGGTAAACGCTATTACGGATTGGTGCCGGGAAGGTCCTCCCCGTGCGGATGTGGCCGATGTGACCGTAAACTGGGAGGATTATACCGGCGAGTTTAAAGGATTCGACATTAATTTTACGAGAGGGTGGTGAAGCGGCTGTCTCGGAGCGGTTTATCAGGATCAATAAACCGCTCCGCAGTTAATTGTCTAGACAGCGTCTTTGAGTTTTTTTCCTGGACGAAATTTGACGACGTTACGAGCTTTGATTTTGATGGATGCACCGGTTTGCGGATTGCGACCTTTGCGTGCCTTGCGTCGCGCTTTTGAAAAGGTGCCGAAACCGACCAGAGTGACTTTGCCGTCTTTTTTCTTAAGTGTTGTGGTGACGCTGTTAATAAAAGAGTTCAGCGCCGCCGCCGCCGCCACCTTGGAAACCTTGGCATCCTTTGCCGCTTGTTCTACCAGTTCTGCTTTTGTCATCGTATCATACCCCCTTTTTATTGGTCGTTAAACTTGCTGAGCCAGGCCAAATAGCCTATTTTCCTGTGTGCATATAGGAACTAAAATTTCATGTCAACAGAAATCGTTAATTTTCAAGACTTTTTTTTAAATAGTGGCTGCTAAACCATATCTGGCTGGCATTTGCAAATCAGCTTGCGCTGAATTTCGTGCTTTTCAGTTTGCGTGTCTTCTTGCTGAAAAGAAATGTCACAACATGCACAATCTGGCTTTCAGGGGGACGAAGCACCTAAAAAAGCGCCTCAATAAATTGTTCAGCATCAAATAACCTGAGGTCATCTATTTTTTCGCCGACCCCGATGTACTGCAGGGGAATATTCAGTGAGCTGCATATGCTGATAACGATTCCGCCTTTGGCGGTGCCATCAAGTTTTGTCAGCGCTAATCCGGTGAGACCCAGGGCCTCATCAAACAGTTTCGCCTGGGATAGAGCATTTTGTCCGGTGGTTGCATCCAGGATCAGCAGAATTTCATGGGGTGCGCCTTCAAGTTGTTTTGATATCGTGCGCTTGATTTTTTTTAGTTCTTCCATCAGATTGGTTTTGGTATGCAGTCTGCCGGCCGTATCAATAAGGACGATATCGCATCCGCGAGCCGAGGCTGCAGCGACCGCATCAAAAGCCACAGCGGCCGGGTCAGCATTTGCCCCGTGCTTGACAAATTCTGCATCTGCCCTTTGGGCCCATATCGCCAGCTGCTCGATGGCGGCTGCCCGAAAGGTGTCGGCGGCCGCGATTAGAACTTTTTTCCCGGAAGCATTGGCAGAGGCCGCAATTTTTCCGATGGTGGTTGTTTTCCCGACCCCATTAACCCCTACCACTAATATAACATGGGGTTTGTTTTGAGCGTCCTGCGGTACGGGTGGTTGGGAACCCAGAATTGAGAGAATTTCATCTTTCAGGATCTGTTTGACTTCACTGACCTGCGCTACTTTTGTTTTTGAAAGTCGCTCAAGGAGAGCCATGGTCGTCTGGACCCCGATGTCGGATGTTATCAAAAGCTCTTCCAATTCTTCCAGAACCTCAGCGTCAATTTTCTTTTTGCCCGCAAATGCCCTGTCAAAACCGCTCGACAAAGAATGGCGTGTCCGGGATAGACGTTTCCGCAGACGTTTAAAATATCCGGCTTTCTTCTGCTCTGCGGCCGGGAGTGGTTCGGCGTCCATTGCCGGGGCGGGGGGTGGATCAGCGGCCGTTGGCTGCTCAGGGTCTGTTTCTTCGACTGTTATCTCCCGGGGTTGCAGGCGGTCTGCCTTGCCTGAAAGGGTGTGCTCAATTTCCTGGGGTTGTGGAGCGCCTGCTTCATCTGATAAGGATTGCTCGGCTAAGGATTGCTCGGCAGCCGCCTCAGGCGCGGGCTTTTCTTTCTTGTTTTTATTTTTTTTAAACCAGCTCAACGCTTAGGTCCCTTCAGGTCCGAATGTTGAATGACAAACCCACAATACGGAAGGCTGGCATAAGGGGTTGTAGAAAAAAACGTTCGAATAACGGAACGTTTTTTTGGCAACCGCTATAAAGTGGATTTTTGAATTGATTGTCTTCGGCAAAAACGATTGATTCCTAAAGGAGTCCGGTGATCGCTAAATTATAAAAAGATGGAGCGTAGCGACTTGCTTCAATCGCCATTCGTCCTTTATCATTCAATTTCTTGGTCAATGCTTAAGGAAGTTTACGGATACAACTTTAGAGACTCCCTTTTGCTCCATCGTGATGCCGAAAAGCATGTCGGCAAACTCCATTGTTCGCTTGTTATGGGTGATGACGATAATCTGAGAATTCTCGCCGATGATTTGCAGCAAATCGTTAAAGCGGAAAACATTGGCGTCATCCAGAGGAGCGTCTATTTCGTCAAGCAGGCAAAAGGACGCCGGTTTGATCAGGAAAATAGAAAAAATAAAGGCAATGGCCGATAGGGCTTTTTCACCGCCTGAAAGCAGGCTCAGGCGGGTCAGTTTTTTACCGGGCGGATGGATCATCAGCTCGACACCGGATTCCAGCGGTTTGTCCGGCTCGATGAGAACAAGTTTGGCCTCGCCGCCATCAAACAGGCGGGGGAAAACCTCCTTCAATTTTTCGTTGATTAGATCGAAGGTCTCCGTGAATTTTTGCTGGGTGATTTGGTTGATCTTTTTTACCACCTTTTTCAGGTCATCAATGGCTTTGAGGAGATCATCCCGCTGGGTCTCCAGAAATTCAAGCCGGTCCTTTAACTGTTCATATTCCCGGATGGCCCCGAGATTGACATCTTCAATTTTGGCTATTTTTTCTTTGCTGCGGATCAGATCGGCTTCCATCTCCGCGATGGTCATTTCAGCCGTGATCGCCTGGGCGGCCTCATTTTCGCGCTGAGCGACTCTCAGTTCCTCAAAAGAACTTTGATATCTTTCCTCCAGGCGGTTGGCGACATTGTCGCGTTTAAGTTTCAGCTGGGATTGTTCGAGCTCAAGCATGCGGAATTTTTCAAGCGTCTTTTCCTGTTTTGTTTTGAGGTCGCTTATTTTGCTGTCGTTTTCCTGGAGGAGGGCATCGATTTCCTGGTAATCGGCTTCACCGAGGTCGATGGTTTCGTCCAGGCGTTTCAGGGTGCCGTATATTTGGGCAAGCTTTTGTTTGTTGTCTGTTACCGCCTGGCTGGATGCTTCCTCTTTTTGTTGTTTTAACGTAATTTCGCGGGACAATTGATCGAGTCTGGTCAGGCCGTCTGCGTGGAATTCTTTTAAACGCTTTAAACTGCTGTTGCTGTTTTCCAGCCTGGCATTTAAAGCTGTCAGTTTTAATTTATGATCAACCACAGACTGATTAAATTTTTCCAACTGGGATGTGACAAGGTTGATGTTTTCTGAAATTTCAGCCACGATGTTCTGGGTGGAATTAATCTCATTTGAAACCTTAGACAATGCAGTGTTATATTTATTCATTTCATCGTCAATGTCGCTGGCTTCTCCTAAAAGCTGCTCCTGTTCCAACTGGACTATTTCCAAATGGCGCCGGGCATTCTTAAGGTCTTCTCCGGCTTTGTAGAGCGCTTTTTCGGCTTCGGTTTCATCTTCGGTGGTGCGGTATCTCTGCTCAATTTGCTTTTGCAGATTGCTTTCCAGGCGCTGCACTTCGGATTCCATCTGGTGCTGCACCAGGCGAGCTTGTTCCAGCTTTTGAGCGAATACGGCGTCCTGGTGTTTTAATTCTTTAATTTCATTTTTTTTAGCCAGAATCCCGCTCAGCTTATCTTTGCTGCCGCCCACCAGGATTCCCTGATGAGAAATGATGTCACCATTTTTGGTAACGATTCTCTGGAATGTTCCGTTCTTGTTAAACAACTCAAGGGCGTCATCAATGTTTTGGGTTAAGACGACATCTCCTAAAATTGCCTGGGCGATTTTTTCAAAGCCCGCTTTGACGGAAATATGATTCAGCAGCAAATCGGCTGAAGGCGGCGGATTGGATCCCTCTGCTGCCAGGGCCTTGACCGATGAAATCGGTATAAACCCGCTGCGCCCGGCACTGTGATGTTGCAGATAATCAATGGCCTGCAAGCCGGCCGCCTGGTCTTTGACGATGATATACTGCAGGGATTCGCCCAGAGCGGCCTCAATGGCTGTTTCATAGGCCGGATCCGCTTCAATGATATCGGCCATGAGCGCCAGCACATTTTCGGCCAGTTCCCGGCTGATTCCAGGCAACCCCGAATCCTGATCTGGATGGCTTTCGCTCGGCATTCGCATGATGGCCTTGACACCGTCACGGTACCACTCGAAGTTGTCCTCCATTTTCTTCAGCGTGTTGTATTTGGATTTGGCGGTATTGCGCTCTAATTCCAGTGTTTGAACAAGTTTGACCTGCTGGGCCAAGGCGCCTGATTTCTGATCCAAATGATTGCGGTTGGCAGTGATCTGGCCGGTCAGCTCCTCGATTGCCGTTTTCAAGGTTTCAAGCTGTTCCCGGGCCAAGGACTCTGCAGCCTGAAGCTCTTTAATTTGATTTTGGGACAGGACTTCTTCTTCATCAGCGCGTTTGAGACGTCGCTGGAGGCTTTCCTTGTTGCTGGCAGCATTTTGATAGATATTTTTATACTGGGCCTCCCGGGTCATCAGGTTCATCAATTGGGTTCTTTGGGAGTCGAGCTCTTGGTTGAGGCCCGCTAATTTTTGGTTGATTTCATCGCTGCTCTGTCGTTGCTGATTGAGATGTTCCTTTACCCCTTCTATTTCTGACCTGAGCTGGACGTTCTCGCCTTCAACTTCTGCGATTTCAGAAACCATATCCTGGTTTTTTTGAACCAAATCTTTCCGGGCTTCAATCAATTCATCGGTTTCCCGGGTGAGTCGCTCAATATCGGTACGCAGGTGTGCCAGGTCATTCTCAGTCCGGTCGACAATACGCTGGGTTTCATATTTTTCTGATTTCCGTTCGGAAATTTCCTGGTTTTTTTGCCAGCGCTTAAGCTTTATTTCTTCGATCGCGGCATCCAGCTTTTTTAATTCGGACGCGTGTCCGATATCTGCATCTTTGAGTTCTCTTATCAGCGAATCGGCTTGTTCAATCTGGGCACTGAAATCATCAAAATATTGGGTCCCCAGATGGACATCCAGAATCTTGATGCGCTTTTGAAAATTATTATAAAATTCGGCTTTGCGGGCCTGGCGTTTTAAGCTGGCCATCTGCCGATTTATTTCTGAGAGAATATCGTTAACCCGCAAGAGATTCTGATGGGTAATTTCTACTTTACGCAGGGCCTCGGTTTTGCGATTTTTGTAGCGAGTGGTTCCGGCCGCCTCTTCGATAAAATAGCGGCGTTCTTCAGGAGTCGCTTCGGTGATCGCACCGATGTTGCCCTGTTGGATCACCGCATAGGATTTGGCGCCCAAGCCACTGCCCAGGAATATATTGTGAATATCTTTTAATCGGCACGGCTGCCGGTTTAAAAAATAAGCGGTTTCTCCCGAGCGGTAAAGCCGACGGGTCAGGTTGATTTCAGTGAAATCCTTGAGTTCCTCCGGGGCAGTGCCGTTATCATTGGCAAGGGTAAGAGAGACTTCGGCCATGTTTAACGGCGATTTGCCGTTGGTGCCGGCAAAAATGATATCTTCTTTTGACTTGCCTCTGAGCTGCTTCAGGCTTTGTTCCCCCATTACCCAGCGGAGGGCATCGAGGATATTGCTCTTGCCGCAGCCGTTCGGTCCTACCACGGCGGAGATTCCCGCGGGGAATTCGATGGTGGCTTTATCATAAAAGGATTTAAAACCGGTTATTTCCAGCTTTTTCAGTTTCATGTAGCTTGATGCTCCTTAAAAAATATCATTCGCAGGATACAGATGGGTTCGCCTGACCGCTGAAAAGAGGATATCCTCCATTCGGAATTTACGGGGTCCTTACGTTATTTTCCGCGAATTACCGGACTTGAAATGCCAGGCGAATTAAAGTCATTTCCAGCGTGGATATTAATTGGCAAATCATAGCAGGAAGGAAATTTCTTGTAAAGGGAAAAACACAACAAGCGGTATATTTTTAGGGTGCAGGGTACAAGATGTGGTGTATGGGCAAAGCGCATGGGGCCTAGCGCATAGCGTAATGAAATGAGCACTTTACCCCAGTTGAGCCGGTTACACGGATTGAATGGTTGCTCAGGTTTGGCCTTAAATGGCTCTATTTGAGGGCACCTAAGCGCTTGGCGCCAATCGCTCTGCCCTTTGCGTTAGAGAATTTGGCTCAAAAAGAGCTTGGTCCGTTCATGGGTGGGGTTTGTGAAAAAATGCTCGGGCGTTCCCACCTCTACGATGGCGCCTTCGTCCATAAATATGACCCGATCGGCCACCTCCCGGGCAAAACCCATCTCATGGGTGACGCATACCATGGTCATGCCTTCTTTGGCCAGCGTTTTCATGACATCCAGCACCTCTCCGATCATTTCCGGGTCCAGGGCCGAGGTCGGCTCATCGAACAGCATGACTTTAGGATCCATGGCCAGGGCTCTGGCAATGGCAACCCGTTGTTGCTGGCCACCCGACAAATTATCCGGATAAGCCCCTGATTTATCTTGTATTCCCACCTTTTTCAGCAGGGCATTGGCTTTTTCTTCTGAATCGGCCCTGGATCGTTTGCGGACAACGCGTTGGGCCAGGGTGACATTGTCAAAAACGGTTTTATGGGGAAACAGATTAAATGATTGAAAAACCATGCCGACTTCAGCACGCAACTCGTTGATATTTGTTTTCTGGCCCAGGACATCGATGCCGTCAATATAGATATGGCCGCTGTCCGCTTTTTCCAGACGGTTCAAACATCTTAGAAACGTGCTTTTGCCGGATCCGGAAGGTCCGCAAACCACGACGACTTCACCGGCAGCTACCGTGGTTGAAACATTTACCAGAGCCTTTACGTCGTGGGGAATATGAAAAGTCTTATTTATGTTTTGTACCTCAATCACGATACCGCCATCCTTTTTTCAAGTTTTTGAACAGCCATTGATAGGGTGAAAGTTAATACCAGATATAGAATCGCTGCCACAAAATAAACTTCAAAGGGCTGCAGCGAGGCGCTAACAACCTCCCGGGCCGCTTTGGTCAACTCGCGAATAGCAATAATTCCCAGCAGCGATGAGTCTTTGATCAGACTGATAAATTGGCCGGCCAGAGGCGGCAAAATTCTTCGCAAGGCCTGGGGCAGGATGATATGCAGCATCGATTGAGGGTAGCTCATGCCCAGCGAACGGGCAGCTTCGGTCTGTCCCCGGTGGATGGATTGTATGCCGGCCCTCACAATTTCGGTGACGTAGGCGCCTGCGAAGCAGGCCAGCGACGCCACGCCATACCAGAAGGTCGGAAGCCTTCCCAATCCATTGGCCGCGAGCAAGTCGTTGATCACCGTCCCGAATACGAAGTACCAGATAAGGATTTGAACCATCAAGGGAGATCCCCTTATGATCTCCACGTAGACGATAGAGGTCCATTTCAGGGCCGGATTGGATGATATGCGGGCAATTCCGCCGATAATACCGATAATGATTCCGGCAATCGTCGCGATAATACTGAGTTTGAGCGTGATCCACAGACCGATGACCAGCAGACCGGGCTTCCACCGGGTGCGGGTGGCCAGGATATCTCCAAATGAAATAATCTCACCGTCAACCACACGAAGGCCTTCGGCCGGCACGGTGTATGACTCAGAGCCGTCTAAACCCTTAACCGTAACGACGGCCTCATTTCCTTTTTTGGTGATCGATTCCACTTCACCTTCAATTTCAGAGACGATTTCCGTGGTATCTTTGTAGGCAAAATAAATAGGAACCCGGTTCCAGCGCCAGTTATATTCGATCTTCTGGGTGGCATAGTAAAACAATCCGGCGGTGATCAATGCAAAAACACAGAAGACACCGGCCCACAGGTTATAGTGAGGAGGCCTGTTCGAAACCCTGGGATTTTCATTTTTGTTCATAGCCTGTCATCGCTTTTTTTGGGGGTTATCAGTGCGAGCATTTTTGGCGGGATGACCGCTATCGCACAATCGCAGACTTAAAATTGCCATATTTATCGGTTAGACTCCAGATAAAATAAACCGGCCGGCCGAATCCCCGCTGGGAAAGGCCGGCCTGTCGACTCATAAACCGGATGACTGCCGATTAAGCTGTTATTCCAGTTCCTTTTTCCAGCTGGAGCCGGTAATCCATTTTTGGTAGAGCTGGTCATAGAAACCGTCGCCTTTGGCCTGTCGCAGGAAATTGTTCAGATAGTTCAGAAAATCGGGGTCGCCTTTGTTGATGGCCCAGGCCAGCGGTTCAAAGGTGAACGGGTCGCTCAAGAAAATGGTTTTGCCTTTGCCCTGGCTTCCGTATAGGAACCCGCAGAAGGGCAGATCATACACCATTGCATCCGCCTTGCCGTTGATGACCTCGAGGCCGGCTTCGGCTTCGGATTCAAATCCCTTGTAGGTTGCTTTGGGAATATACTTTTTAATGGCCTGCTCACCGGTGGTGCCCATCCGGGAGGTAACGATGAATTTGGGGTTATTAAGATCTTTGTAAGATACGACCTGGTTTTTAAGTTTTTTGTTTAGCAGGATGGTCTGGCCGACAACGATATAGGGATCGGCGAAGTTGACTTTGAGATTTCTTTCCTGGGTGATGGTCATGCCGCCCATGATGATGTCGAATTTATTGGTCATCAGGGACGGAATAATGCCGTCCCAGGCGGTGTTGACGGGTACAAATTTAACACCCATTGACTTGGCCAGCCGGCGACCGAAATCCATGTCAAATCCGATGAAATTGCCTTTTTTATCGGTCATTTCAAAGGGGACATAACCGGATTCAAACCCAACACGGAGTTCGCCCCGGGCTATAATTTGTTCCACATGTGATTTTTTTGCCAGGTCGATATCCGCGCTAAATGCCGATGTTGCAAAAAGAAATCCAGCCACCATAAGTACTGCCAATCCAACCATTAATCCTTTTTTCATCTTTTACCTCCTTCTTTTTGAAAATGGATAAAGCATATTTAACATTTGAATCCCAATTGGATTTTCACTTGTATCTCATAAAAGAAATTATGTAAAGAGTTCTTTTAACCTTTACTGCCTTTCACCCGTCGACTGTTCCAAAGCGCCGGCAGGGGGGGGAATGGATCCTGAATCATCTTGACTTTCCCTTCCAGGGACGGCTATTAATATTTCAAATGAGCAAAGCTCCTTTGAAAGTTAATTGTTAACTGTGAAAAGCTATCCTTTATTAGTTTCTATTCAGCGATTGTGCCATTTAGACAATATGTTAAGCCTTAGGTGTCAGGTTTCAGGTGTCAGGGATTCAATGATTTAGGAATTACTGACACCCGACACCTGAAACCTTTAGTTTCTTACAACATGTTGTCAGAAAAAAGCGTTAAGCGCCTATAATGGATCTTCAACCGACAATTTACAATTCCAACCGGAGGTTACCATGCCAGGGCAGAAAATCACCAATTTAGCAGAAATTTTAAGCCATCCCCAGGTCAGGAGGGTTACGGACGACATCAACCCGGAGTTGCGCGAGAGAAGAGAGTATCGGCCCCCGCAGTGCGAAGTATTTTCGAAGCCTTACACGGTGCTGCGGGAGACGGGTGCTTACCGGTTTGAGCTGGACAAGGAAGCTGAAAAACAACTGCCGAATATCATCGCCAACAGGGTCCAGCTGATTGAAGGCCAGGATTCACTTGAGGGTGATGCCGCCGAGCAGTACGGCAAAAAGCGGAATATCGGGATTGTTTTCTCAGGAGGACCTGCACCGGGAGGGCATAATGTGATTGCCGGTTTATATGATGCCGCTAAAAAAGCCAATCCGGAAACCAGGGTTTACGGATTTCTGGTGGGACCTGACGGGATCATTGAAAATGAAGCTATCGAGCTTACGGATGAACTGGTTGATGCCTACCGCAACCTGGGCGGGTTTACCATGATCAAAACCGGCCGGACTAAAATCGATACCCCTGAGAAGATGAAGCTGTCCCGGGAAACCTGCCGGCGGCTGGAGCTAGATGCCCTGGTGATTGTCGGCGGGGACGACTCCAACACCAATGCAGCTTTTCTAGCCCAGGAAATGCTTGCGGACGGCGTGCAGATCATTGGGGTCCCCAAAACCATTGACGGAGACATTCAGGTCAGAGACACCGACGGCCACGTGCTGTGTGCCATGTCGTTTGGTTTTCATACCGCCGCGCGTGCCTTTGCCAATTCCATCAGCAACCTGTGCACGGACAGCAGTTCCGACATCAAATACTGGCATATCTGCAAGGTAATGGGAAGGGTGGCCAGTCACCTGGCCCTGGAGGTTGCACTGCAGACCCACGCCAACATGACCCTGATCGGCGAGGATCTTTCAGATTACACGGATAAAGATCGACTTGCTAAAGCTCGGAAAGAGGGCCAAACCAGTTACCACGCTTACGGCATGACCCTGCGACATCTGTCCCGGGTAATTTGTGAGGGCATCGTCAGACGGGCGGCCGCCGGAAAAAATTACGGCGTTATTGTCATCCCGGAAGGCGTGCTGGAATTCATCAACGAAATCCAAGTTTTTATCATCAAACTGAATACCATCATTGCAGACCACAATCAGACCCATGATAAAGATTTTCATGCGTCTTTTCCCCGGTTGGAAGACAAACTGGAATATCTGCGCCGTTTGGCCCAGCGTTCACGGGACGATGCTTCCTTCAAGCTGTGGCATACCCGGGACGACGATTTATTCAATGATATCCCTGCCTTCTTTCAAGAAGGGCTTTTGATGGAAAGGGACAGCCACGGCAATTTCCCGTTTTCTCAGGTTGAAACCGAAAAAGTTCTCATGGATCTCGTCCAGGATTATTTAAATATCCTGAAAGAAGAAGGGATTTACAAAATCGGCATTCGCAAAGGCTATTATCAAAAAACCCTGGAGGTCGCCGGACTGGATCCGGATCCATACGGGAAAGCGCTTTTTGATAATTATGATACAGACGAGCCTTTGATGATGAAACCCTCGATAATTTCCGTTAAAACCCTCGGCCAGGCTCTGGAAAATGAAGGCCTTATGAAAAAAGGTGAAAAAATTCCGCCGGCGGTTGAAAAGATATTTAAAAAAACCATGCCGAGCTTTAAAACCCAGATTCATTTTTACGGTTATGACGGCAGGGGCAATGATCCGACCCGTTTTGATTGTATTTATACTTATAATCTGGGGCTCACGGTATTCGGCCTGATCGCCGGCGGTGCCACCGGTCAGATGGCGGCGATTAAAAATTTGGAAGGGGATTTTTCCAAATGGGAGCCTATCGGGATCCCGATTGCACCCCTGATGCACCTGGAGGAACGCAAGGGCAGACTGGCCCTGGTGATCGAAAAAAGTATTGTTGATGTAGACGCCATTGCTTTTCAAGTGGTCAAGGCTCACCGGGAAAAATGGCTGGCGGCAACCCCTGGGAATGACCACTTCAGACGGCCCGGTCCTATTCGATTTGCCGGCAATAGTGAGGAGGAACGGCCGCTTACATTGGAACTTAACGCCATCACGATAGCAGATGAAGAACCAAATTAGCAGGCATATCAGTATCGCCAGGCACATTGTTGACGGTTCACTCACCCTAGACTCGGTCAAAGAGTTCCGGAGCATTCTCAGGATATTTCCAAGTGATCCTGCCCTTCACCGCGTGTATGCGGATCTTCTGGCAAGCAAAAAGTCAGTAAGTGCCGCCATGGCGTCCTACAGCAAAGCGGCAACTCTGTATATTGAATCGGGGATGATGTTGCAGGCAGTCGTTTGTAAAATATTGGAGTGGCGCCTTCAAGCGCCGACACGGCAGGAGGCCCGGCGGTTTTATCAGGCCCTCAATGGCGGCAAGTACCACGAAACGCCGCTGAATGTTTTCTTTAACCGCCTGTCATTTCCTGAATTCGCAGCATTTATCAACCGCTTGAAGCGTGTCCGGGTGCCCGCCGGCAGGACGATTAAGAAAATTGGTGAACAGGAGAAATTTCTTTATTTCATTGCGGCCGGAGACCTGATGGCTACAACCCTTTATCCATTGGCCGAGGGGCAGGAAGAGCCCGAAACATCAAAAGTTCATCTTATCGAAAACGATTTTTTCGGAGATATATATCCGTTTAAATCGGATAAAATATCTCAATCATACTTTGAAACCAACACCGTCACCGAGTTGATAGAAATTTCCCAGACCGCATTGAAGCGGATTTGTAAAAAGTTTCCGAATATCGAGCTGGGGATTATCGACCTTTTAAAAGCCCGTTCGAATGCCGACGACGAAGAAATATTGCGCAAAGTCAGGCAAACCGATCGGCAGATACTTCCCATCAAGATTGACATGCAGATCTATCCCGGTAAATCCGGAGATCATCCCATTGTACTGGATGGTTACACCCGGGATGTTTCCATCGGCGGCATGTGCATCGTATTGGATGCCGGATACGAACATGTTCCTTCCATGTACCAGGATATCAAAAATTCCCGCATCCAGATTTCCATGGCCAGCGAAGCAATGACCATCAGTGTTTTAGGCAAAATAGTCTGGAGCAAAGAGGCAGTGTTCGAAGGCCAGAAGTCGGTTGCCCTGGGGATTCAATACCAGAATATGACTCCAAAACTAAGCGGTCTCCTGGTAGTTTTTGCGGATATACTAAAAGGTTCAGAATGAGATCAGGGGTTGCGAGTTACGGGTTGCGGGTTACAGGTTTTTGGTGGGATTGCATGGGAAAGTCTGAATTGAGAAATCATGCCTGGAGAGGGAACTGGAAATTACTTGCGGCTCACTCTTCATAGGCATATTTTGATTCCAGCTGACTTTTTTTCTCATCGGTTAGCATCCCTAGTTCAACCATAAGATCTCCAATTCCGGCGTCCCTCAGATCGTCGTTTTCCATAATGGTCTCTGGTCTTTTGTTGTCCAAACTGACAAAGGTGTCATTCAGATTCAGCGATGTTTTTTGTAACAGGTAAAACCGGTTTTTTTTCATGACAAAATGATTGTCCATTACAAAATACAGTGCGGCCGCTGCCAGCGCAATGAGTAAGTACTGTTTTAGTCTCTGCATCATAACGACAGTCTCTGATTTTAGGCATTTCTTTGGATAGGTTGATATCTATACCAAAAGATCTTGCCAGATAAGGCTAAAAATTATCAATTAAGATATGATGATTCTATCAGGATAGTGGACAAAGGTCAATAATGCAGCGATCGGAGGAGTCGTATTTTGCTGAAATAACATAGGATTTTAATTCCAAATCAATCGGGGGGTCACTTTTTTTATGAAAATAAACTCGCATCCGAAACGATCGGCGCTTAAAAACAAGGCCATTGCGGATTTCGCAGAGCATGTGTCTTCAGGCAAGGCGGCGTTCTTTCAAAAATACGGCATGGACTTTGTTATGGGCTCACGCAAAGGACCTTATCTGTGGGACATCGATGGTGCCAAGCGTCTGTTTAATTTGCACTGCAACGGCGGGGTGTTCAACCTCGGGCATCGTAACATTGAATTGATTGAGCTGCTCAAAGCCGATCTCGATGATTACGACATCGGCAATCATCATTTAATGAGTAAAGCCCGGGCTGATCTGGCCTGCAAGCTGGCTGAGCTGATGCCGGGGGATTTAGGATACTCGGTTTTCGGAGTAGGCGGCGGAGAGGCGGTTGATCTGGCCTTTAAGGTGGCGCGGGCCTATACGAAGCGAGCCAAAATTATCTCGGCTAGGGGCGGATACCACGGGCACACTGGGCTGGCGCTGGCGGCCGGAGATGCGAAATACCGCAGCCCATTTGGACCTACAGCTCCCGGGTTTGTTCAGGTACCATTCGGTGATGCCCAGGCTATAGAGGATGCCGCTGATGCCGACACGGCCGCCGTTATTCTTGAGACCATCCCGGCCACCCTGGGGGTGGTTGTCCCGGCCGAGGGGTATCTGCCATCCGTTCGCAGGATCTGCGATCAAAAAGGTATCCTGCTGATTCTGGATGAAGTTCAAACCGGATTGGGGCGCACCGGGAAACTGTGGGCCTTCGAACATTATAAGATTGTTCCCGATATCGTGGTTGTGGGCAAGGGGTTGTCCGGAGGCCTGTATCCCATCACCGCCACGGTGATGCGCCAACCGCTGGAGTCTGTATTTCATGATGACCCCTTTATCCACATATCCACCTTCGGGGGTGCGGAGATCGGCTGTCTGGTGGCCCGCCGCGTTCTGGAGATATCCGCGGCCTCAGATTTTCTGAATCACGTCAACCGGCTGGCGAATGGTTTTGCCGAACAGCTCGAAGTTCTCAAAAAAAGCCACTCCCAATTTTTCATCTCGGTGCGGCAGCTCGGATTGATGATAGGACTGGTACTGAAGGACCTGCAATGCGGGCCAATTTTGACCAAGACTGCTTATGATCATGATTTGCTGATGATATATGCCAATAACGATCCGAGGGTCTGTCAACTTTTACCGCCTCTCATCATGGACCCGGCCCAGATTGACTGGGTCATCCGGCAACTCGATGATGCCCTGGCTTCGGCGCGGCGGTTAAAGAAAGTCCAGGGTGTCAAAACCAGTATCGAGCAGTTCATTAAAAAAATCGTGTAGGGTTTCTGGAATTCCTAAATTCGCAATTCCTCAATTAATGATTACTGAAACCTTATATTTTTGATTATTAATTTTTTGACACCAGGGGGCAACCAATGCGCATCGACGAAAATCTTCTGCGTGAATTTGAATCGGGCTTGAATCCTCAGGACCTGAAGAATTCTCCCATACCGGCTACTATCATCGGTTATGGTGAAATTTCAGCCATCTTTCAGATCGCCGACAATTCCGAGGTCGCCTTCAAACGCTTGCCGCTTTTTTCTGATCGGCCCGCGGCCGAACAATACACCCAGCATCATGATGAGTACTGTCACTTGCTGACGGAAGCCGGATTGAATCTTCCTGAATATGAAACGGTTATCATCGAACCTGTCGACCGGCCGGTGGCAGTATATATTGCTCAAAAATTAATCCCTTCCCGGCACTTCGGGCATCGGCTTATTCACGAATTTGAAGGGGACAACATTCATCGGTTGCTTGAAACAATTGTGGCAGAGATTTCCAGGGTCTGGCGTTATAATCGCAGCCATCAGCCCGCAGTCAGGCTGGCCCTTGACGGGCAATTATCGAACTGGGCCTGGTTTGACGGCCAACCCCGTCCAGCAATTTATTATATCGACACCAGCACACCCTTGTTTTGCAAAGATGGAATCGAGCAATTGGACCCGGAGTTGTTTTTAAAAAGTGCACCGGCCTTCCTGCGCTGGATACTGCGTTGGCTGTTTTTAAAAGACGTCATTAACCGCTATTATGATCATCGGCAGGTGTGTATGGATTTGGCAGCCAATCTGTACAAAGAGCAGCGACCGGATTTGATTCCGCTGACGGTCACAATCATCAACCGGCAGCTGGGGACGGATCAAAAAGCGTTGACGGTTGATGAAGTCGATAAGTATTACCGCGAGGATAAACTCATTTGGAGCTTTTATCTTTCTTTTCGCAGGATCGATCGCTGGCTGACGACCCAAATATTTCGCCGGCGATATGAATATATTCTGCCGGGGAAGATCCAGCGGTGAAACATCGTACGAAACTCGCCCGACTAGAACAGTGGACGTTTAATGTTCGATGTTCATATTTTAGACGGATTAGGAATTTTTTAATATGTGCGATACCTTTCTGGCACTTCCATCTGTAACTGCTGACGGATCGATTGTTTTCGGGAAGAACAGCGATCGGGAACCGAATGAAGCCCAGGCCTTGGAATATCATCCGGCTCAAGTATATGCGCATCCGGCTCAAGTTCGGTGCACCTACCGGGCGATTCCCCAGGTCCGAGAGACCTACGCCACTTTGCTGTGCAGACCCTTCTGGATGTGGGGGGCGGAAATGGGAGCCAACGAGAAGGGCGTGGTGATCGGCAACGAGGCTGTTTGGACCCGCATGCCGCTGATAAAAAACGACGGGCTCACCGGTATGGATCTGCTGCGTCTGGCCCTGGAACGTTCTGCCAATGCTTCCCGGGCCCTGGAAACAATAGTGCAGCTATTAGCCGATTACGGGCAGGGGGGTATCTGCGGATATGAAGATAAACGCATGGCCTACCACAACAGCTTTATTATTGCCGACCCGGAGGGTGGCTGGGTTCTGGAGACAGCCGGCCATCTTTGGGCGGCTGTCAGGATCAAGGCTTATTATTCGATCAGCAACGGGTTAAGCATCGGTGAAACATTTGATAAGTGTCACCCACAACTCATCGAGACGGCCCGCAAAAAAAGGTGGCTGAAAAAAGGGGAGACGTTTCATTTTGCTCGGTGCTACGCGGACTGGTTTTATACGACGTTTTCTGCTTCCAGGCAGCGCTGTGACCGCTCCCGGGAACTTTTAAACACCCGCCGGAGTTTGCTGGATGTGCCTTCCGGCATCCAGATTCTTAGGGATCATCGAAGCGCCGACTATCGGCCGGATTCACACTTTCTGGGCAACCGCATCTGTGCCCATGCTGCCGGCAAGCTTGCCCGCCATGCAACCCAGACAACCGGATCGCTGCTGGCCCACCTTAAGCCGGATCGGCAAACTTACTATGTCACAGGCACGGCTGCTCCCTGTACGGGTATCTTCAAGCCCGTTTGGTTTGGTGAAAATATTTTACCCGCCCTCGGTCCCGCACCCACCGGGACCTATAATCCCAATTCCCTGTGGTGGAGGCATGAAAGACTGCACCGCGCGGTGCTTTTGGACTATACAGGTCGATTGAGCAGCTATCGCCGGGAAAGGGATGGTCTGGAGAAATTGTGGATTAGCCGGGCGAATGCCCTGGCTGATGATGAGCGCTGGGAGTTGACCCAGGACGCCTTCGTTCAGGAGCAGCGCAAAACCGATGAATGGATTGACAATGTGCAGTCGCGCCCGGTGCGCCGGCCAAACAAATGGACCTACCGCCAATATTGGCAACGCCAGAATGCCTGCGCCGCCATCACTGTGCTATAAAAAATCGGGTGAGCATTAAAAGTATCCCAAAAATAATCTGGTTTTGAAACCCCAGATAGGTTAAAATGATTTTTTAATGACCGTTCAAAGGTTCAGGGTTCAAAGGTTATCCTGCCCGCTACCGAGACGGATAAACTTTAGAGAGGCGGGAAAACCTCAGATGGTTTCCGAGGCGCTGAGTTTCCAAAAACAACCCTGAACCTTGAACCCTAAACCTTTGAACCTAATATGCAGTATGAGCCAAGGTGGTCATCAATTGCTTTAGAACGACCATTAGCCTGCAGGCCGGAATTTTAGGGAACCGATGAAGAAACCGAGAGAAAAAATAAGCAAGCGCTTGAATCTGGCCGATCAAATGGTATTAATCGGCATTTTTCTGGCATTTTTATACTGGGGAATCGAATCGCTTCTGAATGTGTTTTCGCCGGAGGAGATAAATTTTTATCGCGAGTTATTCGGGCCCAACGTCAGCGAAATGTGGATGCGGCTGGTCGTTATCTGTCTGTTCATGATTTTTGGATCCCATGTCCAGTATACCATCAACAAGCGCAAGCAAGCCGAGACGGATCTGCTGGACTCTTACCGCAAATTGCATAATGCCAGGATGGCCACCATTCTGGGTCTTGCCAAACTTGCCGAATACAGAGATGAAGGCACCGGGACTCATCTGGAAAGAATCCGTGAGTATGCCAAATTGATAGCCGAGGAGATGTCCAAAAATCCCAAATACGCCGGCAAGATTACACCGGAGTACATCGATGATATTTATCAATCGTCCATTCTCCACGACATCGGCAAAGTCGGGGTCCCCGATGCGGTCCTCCTAAAGCCCGGTAAACTTACCGGCGAGGAATTTGACGTGATCAAACGCCACACGACCCTGGGTGGCGATGCGATCAAAGCCATCGAGGCTAAAATTGAGGGCCAATCATTTCTTGCGCTCGGCAGAGAGATCGCCTATAACCATCACGAAAAATGGGACGGCAGCGGATATCCCCGGGGGCTTAACGGTGAGGGGATTCCTTTAGCAGCCCGGGTCGTTGCTCTGGCGGATGTCTATGACGCCCTGACCACCAAACGATTTTACAAAGAAGCTTACAGCCACAAAAGATCCAGACAAATAATCCTCGAACTGAAAGGGACCCACTTTGATCCGGAGGTGGTCGATGTTTTTTTGGCCCTGGAGGATGAATTTAACCGCATCCGCCGGGAGAAACAGGAAAATGAAACCGAGCTCATGAAACCCATTGAACAGGCGGTTTCGGCCCCTTAAAGTCCACCGGCCGCAGCCGGTATATTTTCCCTAACCCAACCGAGTTGATCCAAAAATCAGTGCAGGGGTGCTGCATGTCGACCAACAACGAAAAGCATATACTGGCTATCGATCTTGGAACATCCGGTCCCAAAGCCGCCCTGGTCACCGCCGGGGGCGAGGTGGTGGATTACGAATTTCAAGAAGTTGAGCTTGTTTTGTTGCCCGGGGGCGGGGCCGAACAAAAACCGGATGAGTGGTGGCAGGCCATACTGACCGCTGTTAAAAAGGTGCTTTCCAAAAACCTGGTGCCGGCTGAAAATATTGTTGCCGTCAGCTGTACGACCCAATGGTCAGGTACCGTTGCAATTGATCGCGATGGCAAGCCTCTGATGAATGCCATCATATGGATGGATACCCGGGGCAGTCGTTATGTTGATCAAATTACGAACGGATTCCTGAAAATTGAAAATTACAGTCTATTTAAACTCCAAAAATGGTTGCGTTTGACCGGCGGCGCGCCCGCCCATTCGGGCAAAGACCCGATTGCCCACATATTATACATTAAAAATGAACTGCCTGAAATTTATCGCCGGACCTATAAATTTCTGGAACCCAAAGATTATATTAACTGGAAACTGACCGGGAGATTGGCTGCTTCCTATGATTCCATTGCTTTGCACTGGATTACCGATAATCGTAATATTGCCAATGTGGTTTATGACGATCAATTAATTCAAATGGCGACGGTGGAGCGCGAGAAATTCCCCGATTTAAAACGTGCGGTTGACATTTTGGGTCCGCTCAGAAAAGATCTCGCCCAAAACCTGGGACTGATCGAGGACACACCGGTAATCGTCGGTACCCCGGATATAACCAGCGCGGCGGTAGGCTCCGGAGCGGTCAGAGATTACGAAGGACACCTTTACATCGGTACTTCCTCCTGGTTGACATGCCACATCCCCTTTAAAAAGACCGACGTCATTCACAATCTCGGCTCGTTGCCGTCGGCCATACCGGGCAAATATTTTGTTGCCAATGAGCAGGAAACGGCGGGCGCCTGTCTGAATTTTCTGCGTGACAATGTCCTCTATCACAAAGACCTTCTGATGGCTGAGACTGAGCTTCCGGATGTCTATAAAATATTCGATCAAATCGCTGAAAATGTTCCGGCCGGCAGCGGCAATGTCATTTTTACGCCCTGGCTTTATGGGGAAAGAACACCGATAGACGACCACTCGGTGCGATCGGCGATCTTTAACATGTCGTTAAATACCACGCGTGAGCATATTATCCGGGCGGTATTGGAAGGGGTGGCCTACAACTCCCGGTGGCTGCTGGGCTACGTGGAAAAATTCATCAAACGGCCGCTGAACCCGATCAATTTTATCGGTGGCGGTGCCAATTCCAGGGTCTGGGGCCAAATTATGGCCGATGTTTTAAATCGAACCATCAGACAGGTTAAAGATCCCATCCAGACCAATGTCCGCGGGGCGGCGCTTTTAGCCTCGGCGGCCCTGGGACTTATTACCTTTGACGAAATTGCCGATGGCATTCAAATATCCGCTACCTATACGCCGAACCCGAAAAACAGAGCAGTTTACGACGCGCTTTATAAAGAATTTATTAATATATACAAAGCTAACAAGGGGATATTTCGGCGGCTCAATCCATCTTAGGCTGACTGCGTGAAGCATTTATAATATTGAATTCGTAATTTTGGGGGTAAATCATGGATATGAGTAAACTCTCCGAGGGCTTTCTGGGCCGCATTAATCCGCGCTTTTTGAACTGGGCCTTTAGATATATCAAAAAACTACCGGCGGTCCGAAAAGAGATGGAAAAAGAATTTGAAGGGATCATGGGCGATATCGAACGCTCCGTCAAACCTTACAGGAACCGGTTTACCACCTATAGCCGCATACCCGGAACCAACCTTGCCCGGGAAGATATCCTTGAGAATATGGCAGCGTTAAATTCCATTGAAGAATCGCGCTGGAAGGAGGGATTCGCATCCGGGGCCGTCTATCATGGCGATTCCGGGCATATCAATTTTCTCAACACCGTATATGCCCTCAATTCGCAGAGCAACCCGCTGCATTCCGATCTGTGGCCCAGCAATGCCAAATACGAATCCGAGGTGGTGGCGATGACGGCCAATATGCTGGGTGCTGAAAAACCATCTGCCGATTCGGACCCGGACGGGGAGATTTGCGGGGTGGTATCATCGGGCGGCACTGAAAGCATCCTGCTGGCGATGAAAACCTATCGGGACCGGGCCAAAGACCGCAAAGGTATCACCCGACCCGAGATGATTGTGCCGATCACCGCCCATGCCGCCTTTGATAAGGCCGCGCAGTATTTTGGAATAAAAATCAAACACATACCGGTTGGCAGCAACTTCAGGGCCGATGTTGCCGCCGCCCGTAAAGCCATCACACGCCATACGATTGTGATTGTCGGCTCGGCGCCTTCTTTTCCCCACGGCGTGATTGACCCTATCGAAGAGCTGTCTGAATTGGCCGGATCACGCGGCATCGGTTTTCACACCGATGCCTGCCTGGGAGGTTTTGTCCTGCCCTGGGCTGAACGTCTGGGCTATGACGTCCCGGCCTTTGATTTCAGATTGCCCGGTGTTACTTCGATGTCGGCCGATACCCATAAATACGGTTATGCCGCCAAGGGCACATCGGTTGTTTTGTATCGCGGTTTAGCCCTGCGCCGCTATCAGTATTTCAAAACCACGGACTGGCCCGGGGGCCTTTATTTTTCACCGACTTTTGCGGGAAGTCGGCCGGGAGCCCTGAGCGCAGCTTGCTGGGCGGCGATGCTGTCCATCGGCCAGGAAGGCTATTTGACAGCGACCCAAAAAATATTGGAAACCGCCGCAAAAATCAAAGACGGGATCCGACAAATCCCGGATCTTCAGATACTGGGGGATCCGTTGTGGGTAATTGCATTTTCCTCTGAAACCCTGGATATCTACCGGGTAATGGATTATTTGACTGAAAAGAAATGGAGCTTGAACGGGCTGCACAAACCGTCATGCCTTCATATTTGCGTTACCCTGAGGCATACCCAGCCTGGTATTGCCGAACGGTTCCTGGAAGATCTAAACGCGGCTGTGGCACATATCAAGGCAAATCCCGACTCAAGCGGGGGAATGGCCCCTGTTTACGGGTTGGCGGCAACCCTTCCGGTGAGAAGTGTTGTGGGTGATTTGTTGGAAAGATATATTGATGCCCTGTACAAAATTTAATCCGCCTGCGGCGGACGAGTCCTCCAGAGGCGGATAAACCCTCCAGAGACGGGTGAAGGTTTAATTCCCCCGCCCCTTGGGGCGATTATAAATATTCCGATTGATACCCCGCTGCTTGCGGCGGGGTAGTTCATTCAAGTACGACCCCCCCCGATCTTTATTGCACCGCTTTTCAAAAATAAGTTCCGAAAAACGGAGGCTGTTACAAGAGGTTGTAGAAAAAAAACGTTCAGATAATAGAACGTTTTTTTGACAACCGCTAGACCTGCCCGGCCCGGATTTCCGGCTCCGATCCCCAAATGAAAATTGGTCTTAAGTTTTGCATATTATAAGCCGATACAAGTCATGGATATCAGCTTAAAAGGGCATTTTCCCTGTAAGGTGATGATTTTATAGGGGTTATCAACAAAACGTTCCGTAATTATATCAAAGCGTTATCCAGAATTTGAGCTTTATTGCCGTTTATAATTCGAAGCGCCCGGCAAGGTCGCTTCCCCATGGTGGTGGCAGGATCGTCTTATTTCAATGACCATATTTGAACCCAAACAATTTGGAAAATATCAGCTTCTTGACAAAATAGCTGTCGGCGGCATGGCTGAACTGTATCGTGCCAAATTGACCGGTGCCCAGGGATTTGAGAAGCTGATAGCCATCAAAAAAATCCTGCCGAACCTGTCTGGAGAGGAGAATCTTGTAACTGCATTCATTGACGAGGCCAAGCTGGCGGCTTTATTGCACCATGAAAATATCATCCAAATCTATGATTTTGGAAGTATGGATGGCCAATATTTTATTGCCATGGAATACCTGTTCGGTAAAGATCTGCGAACGATCACCCGCACGGCCAGAAAAAAAGATCTGGCGCTGGGGATGGAAAATATCTTATACATCATATCCCGCATCTGCGCCGGACTGGACTACTCGCACAATCTCAAGGATTTGCAGGGCAAACCCCTAAATATTATTCACCGTGACATTAATCCCCAGAATATACTGATTACCTACGAAGGCCAGGCTAAAATTATCGACTTTGGTATTGCCAAAGCAGCCAGCCACAACACCCATACCAAAGAAAATTTGATCAAGGGCAAACTGGCTTACATGTCCCCCGAGCAGGCGAATGGACGGCAAATTGATCACCGTTCGGATATATTCTCAACCGGAATCATATTATACGAGTTGCTGGCTGCCCGGCGTATGTTTACCGGGGAAACCATGCATGTCCTGTCCCTGGTACGGGAGGCTCAGTACGATCCCCCGGAAGAGGTTATTCCCGATCTGCCGTCCAAATTGAATGCTATTTTAAGCCAGGCCCTGGCCAAGGATCCTGAAGACCGATACCAGAACGCCGGTGAAATGCTGGCGGATATTGAGCAGTTCATGTTTGAGCTTTCCCTGCGTCCCAACTCCAGGAGTTTCGCCGGTTACATGAAGGAGCTTTTCGAAGAAGAGTATGCCGAGGAAGAGCTTGCGCTGTGGGCCAAGACCCAAATCTATGAAGCCGGGGAGCTGGAACCGGAAAATGAGCCGGTGCAGCAAGATGAGACCATTGAAACCACCCTCATATTGACCAAAGAATTTTTACTTGAAAAATTTAAACAGTTGAAAAGTTCTTTTCTGGCGCAAAAGATTAAAGTCCTCAAGAACCTGCCGGGTAAGGGAAAACTGGGAAAACTGAATTACCGCTATGTTGCGCTGATTTTAGGGCTGGTGGTATTAGCCGTGCTGGCAGATATGGGCTATAAAAAACTGCCGTTCACGCAAAACGAACGCGAGGTTTCCGCTTATCCGACCCCGGCAGCACAACCGGCCGAAACGGTGGAAAACACCAAAATTGCAGCTGCCCAAGCCGCGCTCGAAAATAAGAGATATATCCTGGCTGCCACGCTTTTCGAAGAAGTATTAGCCAGCAAACCTTCGATGCAACAAACAGTTTCGGAGGATTATGCCAGGTCCCTGCAGGGTCAGGCCACCGAAATCATTGAAAAAGATACCGGAGCGGCCCTGAAATTATTGCTGAAGGCCCTGGAGATTGATTCCAGGAACATATCCTGTCTTTCCCAACTGGCCTACATTTACATGGACCGCAAGGATTATCCGCGGGCCATCGAAACTTACCTGAAGGTGACGGAATTGGCCCCGCGTCAGCCGGATACCTTTTTTAATCTTGGTTACGTGTATACCATCACAAAAAATTATCAGGATGCCAAGGTGATGTACGGGAGGGTTGTGGAACTCGGGCCTGCTTTTACGGACGAGGCCCTTTTCAACCTTGCGGTTATTCACGAGAAACTGGGCGAACGCGACAGATGCATAAAAAACCTGGAGCAGGCCATCGCATTTAATCCAAAAAATAAATCAGCTAAAAAGTACCTGCTTCAATTGAAACCAGCAACAGGAGATGAAGGATGAAAACCGGATTACGATATCTCACCCATTTCGGATTTATCGGATTGTTTGTGATCTTTACTTGTCTGGGCTGTAGCGCTGTCGGGCAAAAACTGGAAAAATGGCAGACAAGTGTCTCAGAAACTTTCAAAGACACGCTGAATTTCAATGATTCCAAAACTTCCACCGATGCGAAACGAAAAAATAAGGATGTTTATTTCATGCATACATCCAGGTGGTCCGGGGAAACTCTCGGGGTTGTGGCGGATTGGTATACGGGAGAGTCCAGTAACTGGAAAAAGCTGGCCGAAATCAATCCGGATGTCGACCCCCAAAAACTTGCGGCCGGAAGCGAGATATTTATTCCGGTTAAACTGTTGAAGACTCGCGAAGCGCTGCCTCAAAATTATGCCAAAAATTATTGTGCAAAGTGTTACCGCCACACCGTGCAGTGGGCCGGGGAGTCCATGTCGCTGATCGCCATATGGTACACCGGCGCTTCCAAGAACTGGCGGAAACTGGCCAAAGCCAACCCCGGTATCAACCCCAACTGCATCAAAAAAGGCGATGTCATCGTGATTCCCCCGGCACTGCTGAAAACCCGGGAGCCGTTGCCGCAAAAAGTTGCCGCCCGCTATACAGAGGACTATTTTGCCCATGCCGTAAAACAGGACGGCCAGAAGATGGAAGTGATAGCCGGCTGGTACACCGGCAATGCCGCAAACTGGAAAGTTATAGCCAGGGTTAATCCAAAGCTCAATCCCAATCACCTGGTGGTCGGCAATGAAATCTACATCCCTGCGGAATTACTCAAAACCCGGCAGCCCATTCCAGATTCGCAAACCGCACCGGCGGCCAAAGCCCCCCAACTCAAACCGGCCACGGTCGAAAAAAAGCTGCCACCGGTTGAGGAAGAAGAAATTAAAATTTTCGGACCCAAGCAATTTCCTAAGAGCTAATGCTATTCTATCATAAACTGAATTCCGGGCTAGTCTTGGATTAGCATAGAATTCAAATTCCAACCCTCGCAGCTAGGATTTTTTTACTCAATCGGCTGAACAGTTATTCATTCCCGAGATTCCGTTCAAATTCAACCCATTTGTTTTTCAGAAAACAAGAAATTATCTGGATAAATCAATTAATAGATTGTAATAATTATATTTAATTTAATTAAAGACTTTTTTTACGGTTTCTTAATTTTACTTGACAAGCCAGTATTGCGTTTGATAATGAATGAATATTCATTCATTATATTTGTTTTTCCATTTCGGGTTTACCAGATTAGGAGGTCCTTATGAGAAGAAAGATCAGAACAGCGGCTGTTATCGGCTCCGGAGTTATGGGAGGCGGGATTGCAGCTTTACTCGCCGCCGCCGGAGTCAGAACATTGCTGATGGACATTGTCCCTTTTGATTTAAAAGAAGCGGAAATGAATGAACCGGCGGCCAGAAATCGAATCGTGAAAGCAGGCCTGGACGCCGTTCTGGGGTCCAATCCCGCTTTGTTGATGCAGCCAAAAGATGTCGAGCGAATCTCGATCGGCAATTTGGAGGATGATTTCGACAAGATTGCCGATGTGGATTGGATCATCGAGGTGGTGGTTGAAAACCTGCAGATCAAAAAAGACCTTTTCAAACGCATTGAGCCGGTTAGAGCAAAGGGCACGATTGTCTCTTCCAACACCTCCGGGATTCCGTTAAAGGCCATGTCCGAAGGACTCAGCCAGGAATTCAGGCAGCATTTTCTGGGCACGCATTTTTTTAACCCGGTGCGGTATATGAAATTGCTGGAAATAATTCCCGGACAAGAAACCCTGCCGGAAATCCTCGAGTTCATGGCCGATTATGGTGAACGCACCCTCGGCAAGGGGATAGTGTGGGCCAAGGACACCCCGAATTTTGTCGGCAACCGCATCGGCGTCCAGGGCATGGTAAAAACCATTCAGATGGCCCTTGAAGACCGTCTGACCATACCCGAGGTGGATGCACTTTTCGGGTCGGTGATGGGAAGACCTAAAACCGCCATGTTCAAAACCGCCGATCTTGTGGGGCTGGATACCTTGGCCCATGTTGCCAAAAATACCTACGACCTGGTGGTTGATGACGACGCCCGGAACAGCTTTGTCATGCCGGAATTCGTTAACACCATGATTGAAAAAAAGCTGCTCGGGAAAAAGAGCCAGAGCGGCTTTTATAAGACGGACTTAACCCCGGAATGGAAAAGAATCCGCAAGGTGATAGATCCGGCAACCCTGGAATATGCCGAATTTGAATTCGTAAATTTTCCCTGCCTGGAAAAGGCCAAAGAGGCCAAATCATTAGCCGAGAAAATTCAAACCGTGGTTTACGGAGATGACAGAGGGGCCCGGTTCGCCTGGAAAGCGGTCGCCAATAATTTGATCTATGCCGCCAACCGCATACCGGAAATCTCCGATACGATCGTGGAAATTGATAACGCCATGAAATGGGGGTTCAATTTCGAAATGGGTCCCTTTGAAACCTGGGATGCCATCGGATTGGAAAAATCGGTGGCCAGAATGGAAAAAGACGGCCTGGCAGTCCCGGCCAAGGTCAAGCAAATGCTGGGCGCTGGAAATTCCACATTTTACAAGACCGAAAAGGGAAAATTGTTCTATTATGATTTCGCCAGTGAAACTTACAAAAAGATGGCGGTCAGTGCCAATATCGTATCCCTGGCTTCCTTAAAATCCACCGGCAGGGTCATCAAAGAAAATGCTTCCGCCGCCCTGATCGATCTTGGCGATGACGTTCTCTGTCTGGAACTGCATACCAAGATGAATGCTTTGAATCAGGAAATCGTTGAATTTTTGCCGGAGGTGCTGGAAACAGTCGATCGAACGGCGGCCGGTCTGGTGATCGGCAATCAGGCCGGCGGTATGCCGGGGGCCTTTTCCGCCGGCGCCAACTTGATGGATGTTGCCATATCTGTCAAAGAAAACCGTTTTGCGGACATTGAAAAAATGATTGCCGGTTTGCAGCATGGATTGCTGAATTTAAAATATGCACCGTTTCCGGTGGTGGCGGCTCCCTTCGGCCTGGCCCTGGGCGGCGGCTGTGAGCTTAGTCTGGCTGCCGATAGATCGGTGGCCCATGCCGAACTTTACATGGGTCTGGTTGAAATCGGCGTCGGCGTGCTGCCGGCCGGGGGCGGATGCTTGAATCTGTGGCGCAAATTTTTGGATTCGGTTCCGGAAGCGGTGACGGAAATGGATCTGGCCAAATTGTTCATCCCGGTCTTTATGTCGATTGCCATGGCCAAAGTATCCTCATCGGCGGCTGAAGCCCGGGCCAATGGTTTTCTGGGGCCCCGGGACAGAATTGTAATGAACCGGGATCATCTCATCGGTGAAGCCAAGAAAGAAGTGCTCAGAATGCTGGAAGACGGTTATGCGCCGCCACTTAAACGGCCGTTCAGGGTGCTGGGGCAGGCAGGTCAGGGCATGGTGGCGGCTCAGATAGCCGATATGGCCAGCGGTCATTTTGTCAGCGAATATGATGCTTTTCTGGCCCGGCGAATTGCCTATGTCATCAGCGGCGGTGATGTCAGAGACAATGCCGAAGTAACCGATGATGTGATTCTGACCCTCGAGCGGGAGGCCTTCATCGATTTTCTGAAACAAGAAAAGACCGTGGCCAGGATCGAGCATATGCTAAAAACAGGCAAACCTCTTAGGAATTGATCGAAATGGATCTTTTTCCGATAGGCGGCGTTCTCCGCGAACGATATAGCATAGCGCAAAGCGCATAGGGCAGAGCGTTTGAATAAACCGAGGTCATTTTTTTTCACGCTATGCGCTCTGCGCCATGCCCTTTGCCAGTTGGTGCTTATTACGGGATTCATGGGCCACTTATATCACCTTCGATTTGGAAAATAGGTTAAACAAAATTATTGTGGGAGCGGTTTTTAGCCGCGATAACTTAGGAGGATATTGAGATGCGAGATGCTTATATTGTCACATCGATTCGGACCCCCGGCTGCCGGCGCAACAAGGGGGCATTTAAGGATACCCGGCCCGAAGATCTGCTGTCGTTTATTTTATCCACAGCGGTTGAGAAAACCGGAAACCTGGAAAAAAAAGATGTTGAAGACATCATGGTGGGCTGCTCTTTTCCGGAAGCCGAACAGGGACTGAACATCGGAAGGATTGCCTCCCAGATGGCCGGTTTCCCGGTGGAGACCACCGGGGCCACCGTCAACCGGTTTTGCTCTTCGGGTCTGGAAGCGATCGCTCTGGCCGCCTTAAGGGTCATGGCCGGCTGGTCGGAGGTCGTTATCGGCAGCGGTCTGGAATCCATGACCTACGTTCCCATGGGCGGCAATCTGCCCCGGCCCCATCCGGAGTTTATGCGCCGGGGTGCCCAGGTGTATACATCCATGGGCATCACCGCCGAAAATGTAGCCAGCCGTTACGGCATCGACCGCAAAGCGCAGGATGAATTCGCCTATCAGTCCCATATGAAGGCGGCCGAGGCCCGCCAAAAGGGCCTGTTCAAAGAATTGGTTCCGACGCCGGCCACCCGCTTCGTGGTTCAGAAGGACGGTACCTATAAACGTGAAACCTTTCTTCAGGACGTTGATGACGGCATTCGAGATAATACGACCATAGAAGGCCTGGGAAATCTGCGTCCGGTGTTTGCGGCCAACGGCAGTGTGACGGCCGGCAATTCTTCCCAGATGACCGATGGGGCGGCCGCGACCGTGATAATGAGTGAAGACAAGGTCAAAGAACTGGGTATCTCACCCATCGCCAAATTCAAGTTTTATGCCACCATGGGCTGCCGGGCAGACGAAATGGGCGTGGGACCCCGCTATGCTATTCCCAGGCTTATGAAACGCAGCGGGGTTGATTTAAAAGACGTGGGCCTGTTCGAAATCAATGAGGCCTTTGCCTCCCAGGCTCTGTATTGCATCAGAGAACTGGGTCTTGACTTGGCAAAAATCAACATTCACGGCGGCGCCGTTGCCCTGGGACATCCATTGGGATGTACGGGCGCCAAACTATGTGCCACCCTTCTAAGCAACATGCAGCAGCACAACGTCAAATACGGGGTGGAGTCCATGTGTATCGGCGGCGGCATGGGAGCTGCGGCGCTGTTTGAGCTTTGTGAATAAATGCTCTTGTCATTCCCGCGCAGCAGAGTGTGTCGCAATAGTCAAAACTGAATATGGTGCTGTTTTGTCATTCCGGTCTTGATCCGGCATGACGGGCAGAATTTAACCGGTTTTTTGAATTGTTAAACAGTCCGCTGCGCGGGAGTGGTGGGCTGTCGACGATACGCCCAATTAACAATGCTTGTAAGTTATTTCGGGGCCCAACACTATCGGCTTGACCGGGTTCGGTGGGAGGGCCCCTTCGGTGAGCTCATGCCACGGTACTATTGGAGTTAACTTGCAAAAATACCAGATCGGATTTCCAGGTTGTGTTCTGAAGATGATCAACTGTTGCCGATTTCCCATCTAACGCGGCCCCAATGCATCCCGCCCTTAATACTTCCCAATGACGCTTTATGAACGACTGCAACTCTTCCCCCCTTATCCAGATTCCCCGGTCAAGGAAAGTCGGTCCCAGTTCTTTTACCACCAGATTCCATAACTTCAGGGTTATTTGGCCGCTCTTTGATTGGGATGACGGCATATTTTTATCATGGGAGATCTGGCTGCGCATGCCTGCATAGATGCCGCCACTGCGCAAAATGGCCCCGGCGAGCCCCGGCATGGCGCCCGAAAGGGCTAATACAGAATCCTCATTGACATTGGCTGATTTGACGTCATCCACTACTTTAGCATTCAAAAAGATAGTTTGAATTCTCTCTGTCAGATAATTTTCGTGAATACCCATTTGATTACAAAGCAGTTCCTTAACACTGCATCCTAGCTGGGCATTTACCTTGAACCCTTGGCCAAGTAATTGAAAGAAAATGGGAACAAGTTCGGCCTTGACAGTCAGAGAAAGTTGTGCGGTGGGAATACCATCGATTTTTTCCATTTGAATACCCCATGAACTGAAATGGGGAGTCCTGGTTACGGACTCCCCAATTCTTCCAATTCTTCAATGAAGGATCCTATTTTGCTCAATAATTATGGACTTCATCCAGATCTTCATCAGATACCTGGAACGTCACATTGTGCGGCGCCAACGGCTCCTTCTTGAAATATTCCGGCAGTCTGTCATCCTTTGCGGTGAATCCCGCTCTGAAATTAAAGTCTCTCTCGCATTTGAGAATAGCTTTTCCCTGTGCCATAAGATCGTCACCCGTGAAACTCTCGCCGGTGAAAGCGTTTATCAAATCGACCAGGGCCTGGAAAGTTTCCGGTTGATCCAGAATCGCAAAGGCGATGAATAAGCACATTCCGGTTGAATCGGTCAGGATGGCGGTTGCTATCTGAAGGTTTCTGGCAAGCTCCATCTGCCCCTCAGGTTTTAGAGGATCTATTACTGCTCCACCGACTCCCATAATATTGGCGCCAACCGCATATCCGGCTGTGTGATCCGCGCCCATGGGAGTCGTTGCATATGTTACGCCGATACCCATCACGGCGCGTGGATCGTAAGCCGGCATGGACTGCTTTTTGACCACCGGGACTCTTTCCACACCGAACACCTGACCGGTGACTGCCGCACCATTGCCTAATATTCTTCCCAGGGGAGTGCCCTTGCCGACTTCCTTGACCAGCTTGATAGCGGCCTCGGCATCACCGAACTTGGCCACACCACCCTCCATCGCTACAGCAATGGTGGCACCCATCTCGATGGTGTCTACCCCGAAATCATCGTCTAGGCGATCGATCTGGGCAATCGCATCCAGATCATCGATGCCGCAGTTGCCGCCGTGAGCCCACATCGTTTCATATTCGACCTGCTTGGTTAAAAAGTTGCCGTTTTTGTCATAAAATGTTCCCGAGCAGCGAATAACACAGCCGCGGTGGCACCCGTGGGTTGCCGAGCCTTCACCGCCCCGGGCGTTTTCCAGCTCCGCCTGGGTTTCGCCGCTGATTTTGCTGGCGCCTTCAAATTGGCCGACAGAAAAATTTCGGGTTGGATAGGCACCGGCTTCGTTGATGACATTGGTCAGCACATTGGTGCCGTAGGCCGGCAATCCTTCTCCGGTAACCGGATGTTTGCGCAGGCCGGCCACCCATTCTTTGTTGGCGGCCTTGAATTTTTCGGGATCGGCCGGCGTCCGAACCGCGGTTCCCTCATCATCGATCACGATTACCTTGACGCCTTTGGAACCCATGACGGCCCCTACGCCGCCGCGGCCGGCATGCCGGGTGGGTCTTTGCTCCATATCCGTAAAAGCGATCGAGGCGGCGGACATCTTCATTTCGCCGGCCGGACCGATGGATATGCAGTGGACTTTTTCCCCGTATTCGGCTTTCATCTTATCAACCAGGTCGTAATTGCCCAGCATGCATAAACCGTTGTCTTCTTTAATTTTCACGCCG
>Ga0210112_1000009_pt1 | contig 51395 bp, 46 predicted proteins | sample Joice_ThreeSqC_D_FD_184875 | JGI IMG/M metagenome (GOLD analysis project Ga0210112, IMG submission 184875) | Wetland microbial communities from San Francisco Bay, California, USA, that impact long-term carbon sequestration - Joice_ThreeSqC_D2... | ecosystem: Environmental > Aquatic > Marine >... | reverse complement strand
CGTCCATCCCTCATAGTCACTGTCGCCTGCCAAGACCCCTCCGGCTATGTTAAGCGCCAGCAAGCAGCACACTAAAATAAAAAAGAATCTGGTGTTTTTCATCATTCTCCTTCTCACTCAAAAAATGCAGGGCAATGGAACTTAAATCACTTATGCATTAAATTTACATAACGGATTTGCTCCAGGGGGATAAAACAGTAAAGACTGTCAGAGATACTGGCCAAAAGGCCTTCATCCGACAGGTAAGTTTTGTCGTCGCTTTTAGTAATCAGCTCCAAATTAATTTTGCCACTGATGGTATTACCATTGGTAGACGTGAAGGTAACCTGTTTCTGCTTGGGATAGTTTTGATTTACCTCCAATTTTTTCAGTTTATCAAAACTCAATAAGACATCGTCCTCGCCTTCCAGGGTGACCGGGATCACATTGGCCGAATGCCGGTATAATCGTCCTGTCGCCGTCCAGCCCGGCCTTAAGGTATTTCGGGCATTAAATATTAAATCTTTGACAAATAAAGAATCCCCAGTTGCGGTAACTATTTCAGCCTGTGCATTTGCAGGCGCATAAAAACCGGGCATTTTTTTTACTTCACTGATGCGCTTGAATTTTGTGATTCCCGATATGGCAATACTGAATTCCCCGAGATTGGATTCCGCTCTAATCCTTGCTACGGCCACTTTTTTTGAAACAATTTTGTCGGCACCGATCGGAGCCTGAATCGTAGCATCATTAATCATTAAATTTAGCCTAGACAAATCCTCCGGCTTGATTAAATAGCGAACCGGGCCATCGTAAAATACTACCAGTTCTTTTTCTTTAATCCATTGGCTTTGAAAACCGGTGCGTGGAAAAAATATATCAGAATCGCTAAGACTATACCAATTCAGAAACCTGTAGACCGGGAAAACATTTCCATAGGAATCCGTGATTTCAGCTAATACTTGTGGAGTTTCGGTTGTTTCCGCCTGCTTTGATCCAGGTATCTGTTTGTGTGAAATACTTGCAATTTCTGCAAATGGGATATTAAAATCAATGTCACCGCTTAAAATGCCTTGCAATTTTGTGGTCTCCTGGATCTTGTATGCTGTTTTTTTACTATTGGTACCAGTAAAAACCAGTGCCTTGTCTTCAGCGGAGTACTCAATATTACCTATAAGCCGGTTGTCTGGCTCTAATTCAAAACTTCCCAAAGTAAACCCGCGGACATAGCCGGGCACTTTTCTTTGTTTTAATTTTGAAGTTACTGTTAAAGAAACACCCGTTGGTTTGTTATCTTTTAGAGGGGCGGTTTTAAATCTCGCTTTTTGTATGGCATCGGATGTTACTGTTTTCTTGCCGAATTCCCACTCACCAATTATCGTAAATGGTTCAACTTGCCCCGCGACCTTATAATCATTATAAAAAACCAAGGATACCCCGCCGCCATTTTTTTTGGCCAAAAAGCTTTTAATTTTTTCCAACCTGGTCCGGAACTCAAATCCGTCGGCAGTGCATTCAATATAGGTGTAATTGATTTTTTGTAATTTGATTAGTTTTCCGGTTTTTAAAAAGATAGCGGCCTCATTTTCGCCTAACTCAGGCAAGCCATCCTCGCCTTTTTCTTGGCTGCTCGCAGATGATTTTGCGGCACTTTGAGCCAGCACGATCTTACTATTACTACTGGAATTGGGGTCGGACAATACTGGGCCGGTCTGGGAAAAAGTTCCACTGGCGGGCATGAACAAACCCGCAACAATCGAAATAGACAGAATAAATGGGGCCTTCAGAAAATGCATGAGAAAATCTCCTTTTTATTCAAGATCCGCATGTAGCTGATTTATGAATTCAGACTGCATTGTTGAATCCAAAATAAAAACCCCATATCACCTGTCAAGAAATGGGGTTGTCAAATTATCAGCGGCGCCCTTGTGCTCGGGTTTGCGCAATTTAAAAATAATGGGAATTCTTTAGCATATCCTTTCTTTAAAAGTCAACTGCCTGCGTGCGACTGTATTCAAATCCTTTACCGGGTGGATGAGCGGTCCTCTGCAGCTTTGCGCTTAATTTTCTCAATCTCCTGCTCCCGCTGACGGATATACTTCTGGCGCAGCTGCTCCACCCTGGCCCGAAACTGCTGTTGGTCTTCCCGGCTTCCATCCCCGCGGTTCAACCCGTTGACCGCCTTCTGATATTCCAGCCGGTAACGATCTTCTGCATCCATAATCCGCCGCTCCATATCCGTGGCCTGCTCGTAGCGGCGGGCGCGGTCTTCCTTGTACTGCCGGGCCCTGGTCACATATTCAAGCCGTCGGCGCTGAAAAGAAATGAATCGATCATCGACGTCGCCCAGGTATTTCCCTGACTCATAGGCCTGGAGCAAATTTTGATACCATTTCTGGGCCTGTTGAAAGTCCTTTGCCAGGCCGAAGCGCCCCTTTTCGTAAGCCAGTGCCAGAGTGCCCATAGCATGCAGATGATTCTGTTCAGCTGCCGACTCCAGCAAGGCGATCCCTCGGGAAGGGTTATCCCGCATGATATGAGCCTGGTTTTCATAATAGGTTACCAGTCGGTACTGGGCTTCGGCGTAGCCCCCCTCGGCTGCGCGTTCGATCCACTGCAAACCTTTCTGACGCTCGCCGGTCGGTCCGGCGATCAGCAACTGGCGGCCCAGCTGGTACTGGGCCTGCAAATCACCGGCTGCGGCCTGTCGCTGGAGATCGTCAGGGGGCAGGTATCTGCCGCCGGCCATCTCAAACAAGCGATCGAAATACTTCAACTCTGCCGTCCAGTAGCGCTCCTTTTCGGCGTTTCGATCCACTCCGTAACGCCCATGGCGGTAAGCTTCCACCAGCAGCTCCACCAGGGCTTTGGATTTGAGCAGGTCGACCGGATAGCCGAATCTGCCGTCCTGGTAGGCTGGCGCTACGGATTCCATGGTTTTGACATGCTTTTGGGCCAGGGCCAGATTCCACCATTTGCGGCCCCGTTCCAGGTCCTTTTCAACCCCATGACGGCTGTAAATAAAGATCGCCCCCAGTTCGTATTGAATTTGAGCATCACCCTGGACGGCGGCTTTTTCCAGCAGGCTCACTCCTTGCGAACTGGTGTCCGGGGACTGGAGCAATTGCCGGCCGATTGTCGCCAGGGCCCCGGGGTCACCCTGGGCGGCCCGCTCTTCTAACGCCTTGATTTCTTCAGCCTGCTTCTGACGGCTTGATGCCAGCTGCTGATTTTGCGGCAGGCCGTAGCGACCCTGCCGGTAGCCGTCGGCAATTTTTTCCAGCAGGGCGCCGGCCCGGGCCGGGTCCCGCGCAAAACCGTCCGCCGCCTTTGCGTATCGCCAGGCCAGCTCCTCCATTGACCGGCCGTGGTCGTTGGCGGCGGCTTTTTCCCACCATTGACGTGCTTTGATACCGTTTTGGGCTATGCCCTGCCGCTGATCGCCATGGATCAAGAGACGGCCGAGTTCATACTGGGCGTCGGCATGTCCCTTCTCCGCACCCGAATGCAGCCAGTCCATTGCGCTGCGGGATTTATAATTCACCCCGGACGATTTCATCATAAAGAGGTAGATCTCATAATCTGCCTCTGCCAGACCGCCCTCTGCGGCAACGGTCAACCAGCGCAGTTTATCTTCCGCATTACGGGGTGAACGTGCCAGGGCCATGGCCGCCTCGATGTGGCCCTGGGCTGCTGCACGCTCAAGATAGTAACGCGAAGATTCATCCGCACGCAACTTTGATCCGGGGTTTTTATGCAACGCCAGCGCCAGCCGGTACTGGGCTCCGGCAAACCCCATATCAGCAAATGGTTTGACAAAAAAGAGCACTCGATGCGTCCAGCAGATTAGGGCAATCAAAAGGATCAGACCGCCCAGCATCGACCGGCGCAGGAATCGGCGGCGTTGTTCACGGTTCAGAGGCAGGGCCGGAAAACGTTGCGGCGTGTGTTGATAGACGAGCAATCCCGCCAGCAGGAGTGTCAGACAGATGAAATAGCCCAGCGAAGCGGCGGCAGGAATTCGGAACTGGCTCAGGATGTCAATAAAACCAAGCAGGCTGAACTGGTAACCGCTGCCATGACCGCCTGAAATATATACCGGATTAAAGGCGACACCTAAGCAGACCGCCAGGATGATTATCAGGCTGAGGGTAACCGCAAGCGGTTTTTTCAGACGACCGATACCGGCCGCCAGCAGGTAGGCTGACAGAACAAAAATCAGACCGCTGATCAGGGCCGGAGCGAGAAACAGAACGGCCATGGTCAGGGAATCGAAATCGGTGTTAAAAAGGCCGGCCACACCGGCGGCAAACAGGAAACTGGCCGGTGCCAGTCCTGCGGCCACGAACATAAACCAGGGGACCGGCACCAGGTGAAAAAATACGAGAAACAGAAACCAACGGACGGCAACCCGTCCGGCAGGCAGCGGTCTGTGATCAGTTCGGCCCATCGATTTCCTCAATGCGGCTAATTTGCGAGTTTTCTAGCAGCATCCCGAATCGGCGCTTGATACTGCCAGGCTCAACGTATCATTTATTGTATTCAGGATTATCTGGAGAATATCGGCATTTTTATCAAAACCTTAAAGGGGCAATCTTCGATAATCAACCCTGTACCCGTTTTTCCCCTGGTTTTCGGGGCAATTGGTACGCTAATAAAATAATACACTACCTGTCTCATTTTGTATAAGGCGCTTAGATGCATTATTTAGTTGCCAACCTATAACCAGCTATAATGATTACATAATTGCTAAAGTATATTAATTTGCACGCTTGTTGCAAAGAGTTAGCTATATTGGAGGCGGTTGTTCGGCATCCAATTTTTCTTTCCCCCCGCCGATAAAGCTCCACGGATTCTTTGAATCATGCCGGCTCCCGGCAGATGGCGGGGTCGGGTGGTAGTTTAATCCGCCGGAGGCGGACGAGGGTTTAATGCCCGTCTCTTGGGGCGATTATAAATATTCCGATTGATACCCCGTTGCTTGCGGCGGGGTAGTTCATTCATAAAATTGATTCGGTTCGACGGTCCGGACCGGTCATTGGTCGTATATATTCTGAAAAAACCCTTGGCTTAAGAAAGAGAGGTTTACCATGAACAGGACCCGTGCATTGTTTTTATTCTTTTCTTTTTGTTTTCTGGTGGTCTTTTGCCCGGTTTATGTAATGGCAGCGCCCACGCCCAAAATGGTCAAAGAAGTGGTGGATTACTTTTACGACGGACAAACCGAAGGACCTATTCTGACGGACGCCAGCATATGTAAGACGCTTAAATCGCTTAATTGCGAAGAGCCGGCGGACCCGAAGGCATTCACCCTGGGAGAACCGATCAAGATATGGATGCAGTTTTTTGTTCCTAAAGGGGCTACCTATGATGACATTATGGTGGAGTATAAACATGAGGGGGTACCTCGAAATTTAGCAGCTCACAAAGTAGAGGGGTCGATTCGCTATCGGCTGGCGGATGGCTATAGGTTGGATAAGCTCGGAAAATGGACCATAACCATCAAGAAAGGTCTGACAGTTCTTAAGGCCTTTGACGTTAATGTAGTCGAAAAATAGAATGGCGGAATTAGAAAATAGAGTTCCGGTTAAACGTTAGAGGCAGGGTGAATGAACCCTGCCTTTTAGGCTCCAAAATCTTTGCTATGTTTACAGTATCTGAAAATATGAGGAGGCAAGATACTGGGTTTCTATTGTTGATATCTGCAATTTTGGCCCACCTGTGATTAGTTGGAGCACTCTGAATAGAATCAAGGGCTAAAATGCTCGGTTTAAGGGATACTAACAGTGTTGCCGTTGTCGCAATCAGCTGAGTTATCCCCGGACGTCCGATCATCGGAAGCCTGTCGATAGTCGTAACTGATTTGGCCCCGAGCAGACTTGATCTTCTGTCTTTCACCCGCCTCAATCCAACCTTCCCAGAGTCTCGTTTCGTTCGCTCCATCTTCATCCATTTCAGTTACATACACATGGGTTCTTTCATTCGTTGCCTCCAGCCAACACCATTTATCGTCAGCCGAAGCGGCAGACGTAAAATACATGATGGTGATTAACAGTAAATTGATCACCAGCGAGTGTTTAAAAAAAGTCTTCATGAGTTCCTCCTCGAAGCTATTACTAATTTAAGTCTCAAAGGGATTACCTGATACCGATTCATTGAGATAATCGGCAGAAAACCGCGCCTTTTTAAATCTGTGATATGCGAAAATATCACAAATTTTCGCAAAATTCAGATATGTAGATGGTATCACCACCGTGGGACAATTACAGATATCCCCAAAACCGTCCGCCAAGTCAAGAAAATCCTAAATATAATTTTAGGACAATTATTTGGACCGATCGGCGCATTAATTTTAGGATGGATTTTTGGGGGCGGGACATCCGTAGCGGACCAAAACATGTCATTTTACAAAAACCCTTGTGATATCCATTTGAAATATGTATTTTTAACCGAGTTTGGTTTGTGACGGAATCCGGCTCCCAAATTGCACTAAATTTCATTCCGATCCTTTGGATATCACAACCTTGCCAGAACCGTGGTTACTCTCAATTTATCCCAAGTTGATAGCACACTGTGAGAATCACTAAGAACCACGAAATGGACTAACCAAAATGGCTTTTCGCAAACACTGGATAGACCTTCTTCACAGCGCAGCTACAGGTACTAAAAAAACTCGGGCACTTTTAACGCCGATTGGATTGACGATCTTTGGTGCGTTTACAGCACTGTTCGTGTTTGCCGCAATTTTTGTTGACAGGCTACTAAGCCTGCCCCGTCTCCTGCCGGAGGGTGCAAGACTTCCAGTATCAATTCCGCTGATATCGATGGGGCTCGCCGTTACAGCTTGGTCTGCGTTTCACTTTCTAAAAGTGCAAGGAACTCCAGTTCCCTTCAATCCTCCCCCCAAAGTGGTCAACACAGGGCCTTACCGGCACGCGAGGAATCCTATGCTTACGGGAGTCTTCCTGTTTTTGTTCGGTATAGGATTCGGTGTCAACTCTGTTTCACTCGTGTTCTTCTTCACGCCGCTTTACGTATTGATCAATGTGTGGGAATTAAAAAAAATCGAGGAGCCTGAACTTATTAAGCGTTTGGGCAATGGATATATCGAATATCGAAGGCGTACTCCGATGTTTATTCCGGGATTCAGATCAAAAAAAATGTTGTGATATCTCAAGTTTCCCATTTTAGTGATATTCTCAATATCTTTGTATCCCAATGAAGCAAAGATCAAAGATTTTATAATAGAATAAATTTCGTTATTACCTGTTGTTACAAGCAAATTAAAGGGATAAAAATGGAAACATGCAGGATTGCATTTTTAGAAAAAAGCAACATCTCAGAGGCATCAAGGGTTCTCAGTGAGGCAATGCTCAAAAACCCCAACCACATTGCCATCTTTCGAGGTCATGGTGAAAAAGAACGCGAAATAATCGAAAAGATGTTCCTTGAGCTTTTGAGTGATTTACCGGGTATTACCTTCCTGGCGAGGATAAACAGGCAAATTGTAGGTGTGATGAGGATGAAATCCTGCAGTGGCAGTGAAGTCTCTAATGAGCATGCCCAAAATGAAGAAATAAATAACCTGGATTGGCGCAAATCCCATTGGCGCAATGAATGGGCACGTCAGGATCCTTTGAATCAGCACTGGCATCTTGGCCCTGTTGGTGTTTTGCCATCACATCAAGGAAAAGGTATTGGCACAAAACTATTAAGTCGTTTCTGCAAAGAAGTGGATGCATGTTTAGCGCCGGCTTATTTAGAAACAGATACAGACAAAAATGTCCGATTTTATGGGCGGTTCGGTTTTCAAGTCGTTGAAGAAACCGAAATATTCGATGTCAAAAACAGCTATATGTGGAGAAACCCCGTAACGTAAGTTTGAAAATCTCCAACTTATCAGTACTTTTGAAATTCTTAAAAAGCTTTGATATCAGCATTATTGCAAAATCGCGATACCATCTACATATCTCAAAATTAGGACAAGTTGTGATATTTTTATGATATCACAGCTTTTCAAGGGCATGATTTGTTACGTTTTATCTCAATGTATTACAATTACAAGCCAAGATAGAAGAATAGCTCGCTTGTAAATATTTCATTAATAATCTCAGGAGGCTATAATAAGGAGATTATGCAAATATTAAGCAAAAGAAAATATGTTGGTTACTGGATTGTTATTTTTCCTTTTATTTGCTTATTTGGCATGACTTGTTATGCTTCATCAGCCTATTGGCCAACCGAAGGCTGGCGCACAGCGACTCCTGAAGAACAGGGGATGCATTCAAATATCCTCGCAGACATGCTGGAGGAGATACAGATAAAGAGTTACAGCATTGACAGTATAACAATTATCCGTAACGGCTTCATGGTGGCAGATGCATACTTTTACCCTTTTTCAAAAGGCCAAAAGCACATTATTCATTCATGCACAAAAAGTATAATGTCGGCGCTGATCGGCATTGCTATAGATAAAGGGTATATCAAGAATGTTGACCAAACTATCGTAGATTTTTTCTCAGATAGAAAGATTTCAAACCTGAATGAGCATAAAAAGTCTATTACGCTTGAGAATTTATTAACGATGGCATCTGGTTTGGAATGCAGGGATTCTTGGCGCAACGGATATGTGGGCTTGGAAGAAATGATGAATAGCGATGATTGGGCTCAGTATGTTCTTGACCTCCCCACGGCAGAACCACCCGGTGAACGGTTTGAATATTGCAACGGTGTTTCTTATCTGCTTTCGGTAATTATCCAAAAATCGACAAATATGAGAACCCTTGAATTTGCCCAAAAAAACCTCTTCGGACCTCTTGGAATCACCGGTGTAAGATGGGAAACCAGTCCACAGGGAATTGATATCGGGTGGGGCAGGATGTGGCTGAAGCCTCATGACATGGCCAAAATCGGATGGCTCTATCTCAATAAAGGACGATGGGCTGACAAGCAGATTGTACCTGCGATGTGGGTCAAGGAATCTACCCGTGCGCATATCGATGCTACTGATGCCCACTATGGGTATCAGTGGTGGGTCGATTCTAATGGATATTATGCCGCTGTGGGAGCTATGGGCCAAGGTATTTTCGTCCTGCCGGATAATAATATAGTAGCGGTTTTTACCGGTGATCTGCCCGATGGGAAAGCCGCTTACATTATCAAAAATTTGCTCGAATCTTATATAATTCCAGCAGCAGTATCCACCAAACCTTTGCCTTTTAACCCAAAGGAAAGCGCACGCTTTGCTGATTTGCAAGCCGGCATTTCTGAGGCTCCAGCCAAAGGTTTCATATGGACCTCAGAAAAAGAGGGAGTAGCAAAAGATGGAGTGTTTAAGCGAACGGCATCACCCCGTTTTAAGTTTGAGTATCCCTTGGGCAGCAGAAAAGCAGCAATAGACAATCCCAGCCAGGTCATGCGCATGAAGACCCCCGAGGATGTCTCTTTTTCCGCCTCTGTTATTCATATCCCGGCGGGCATGAAATTAGAAGACTTCGGTCCAAAATTTTATGCTCGAGATTTTCCAGATGTTCAGATAATCTCTAATAAAAAAATTACTCTGAAATGCGGAACATACGCATATAGAACAGACATGAAGTGGTTGTGGAAAAATAGTATACCGCTTTCATCAGTGGTTGTATCAGCGTTTAAAGATGGCAAATGTGTCTTTATTGCTGCTCACTCACGGGAATACAAAAACGAAACAGCTTCTATTATTGAGAGTTTGGAATTTGAGTAACTTTTCTTAATGGGCTGTTTTTTAAACTGCTTTATGGTCAATCGCGAGATGATGCCCCATATGATGCTCCGAAGATTACATTCAAATAGGCAGCCTTGCAATTTTAAACCTGTGCTGCTCCAACATATCGCAGATTAGCCACAATTACAGATATCAACTATAAAAACCGAATATCTTGCGTCCTCGCATTTTGCAGATATTGTAAACTTATCCAAACTCGAACACTTTCTGATTTTTTGGGATACCAATTTCATATCTGTACTCCCATATCATGCCCATTCCCCCAAAAATTGGTTTTTAGGGAATTGTATATCCGGTATTACGTAATATAAACCTTCGCTGAATTTTAGAGCGGCTATAAATCTAACCTTCTGTAAAAATTCACCTTTTGTTCGCTAATGAAGCATGAGTTTCCAAATCAAAATAACCGCATTGGACCTATAGATATCATCTTCTAAAAAGCCTTGCGATATCACTTTGAAACATGTAATTTTACCCAAGTTAAATTTATGGCAAACTTCGGGTAATTTTCTATTCCATCTGGGAATACTATATTGCCGTCTATTAAAGTGCCCTATACGGAATATTAACAAGACGTTTATTGAATATTAATGTTCAGCGCAAGAAAACATTTTATGGAGGATATCCTTAATGAAAACATTAAATTCTAGAGGATGGGGCAAAAGTATCCTCGCGCGAGGAGGAATTCTCGTCTTTTTCATAATGGCCTTTGAAGTAATGATAATGATAAGCCCGTTTGCCTTTTTCTTCTATTCGGTATTTAATCCGATTTTCCACTGGTTGGATGCTTACCCAATGACAAGGTGGCTCACACATTTTTTTTTGCCGCATATGATACTGCCACCGACCATACCACTTCAGATCATTCGCGTTTCAGGTTCTGTGCTGTTTGTTCTCGGTTCCACTGCTTTTATTATCTGTGCCCTGCAGGTTTATCTGGGAAAAATAGCCAAGTGGGGAATCGCAAACCGGGGAATTTATCGTTTTGTCCGCCATCCCCAATATACATCCCTTGGTATATGGGGAGTCGCTATGGCGATTTTATGGCCACGCTTTATAGTGCTCGCCACCCTCTCAATTATGTTTATTCTTTATTATTTTTTAGCGAAAGATGAAGAGGGAAGAATGATTCGGCAATATGGTGATTCATATACGGAATATATGAAACACACAGGAATGTTTTTCCCGCGTATGTGGAAAACCGAATTCCATGCGCCATTGTCAACCAACCTGTTTCAGCCCAAAAATATCTTCGCTCTCCTATTTTTAGTAGTTGTTGTCATTGGTGCCGGTTTTGTATGCCGGTCGCTCACATTGAATTCACTCCAACTTGAATCAAAAGACAATATAACCCTTGTATCCATTATGCCGGAAGATAGCGAACGAGAATCGGCAGTATTGAATGCCATACAATATGGTGGCGTAGAATTTTTGAACAAAAGCAGGGATTATCTTGGCTATGAAATGCCGGTAGATTATATCATGCAGGGAATGATCGCCAATACAGGACTGGAACACCAGCTGTACAAACAACATCATACAGTTGGTCTTATTATCGACTGGGTTCTTCATCCTTTCGAGCATTTAAGGCGGTCACCATCTGCACATATGGCGAAAATCAGGAATGTCGATCCAGCTATGGCAAGAAGGCATCATTGTCCGTTGGGAATTAATGATCAAAATATGGATTGTAATAATTGCCAATATAGGCGGATAGTTTTTGTGGAGGTCGATAATCCCACTAATAATCATATATCAGGGAAAGAGTTATTTGCATTCAACACTAGAAGAATCCCCATTGGTTTCATTGATATTGACACTAAAACAGGCACAATCATAAATAGGGAACGAGTGGAGTCAAAAACAGCCTGGAGTGATGTGCCTACTCCGGCGATATAACTTTGAACAAGGCGCTCCACCTGACCGCCATTCCGCTGGGCTCATTAGCGGCAGGTGGGCTTTATCTTTAGAAAAAGAATCTTTCAAATTATAAAACTATTCTCTCAAGCTGTTTCACCTCCCTTCCCGGTATAACGCCAAAGAAAAGACTTGAAATATCGATACTATTTCTGTAAGTTATCGCGATCTAATAGCGCAGATAGGCGCTGCTCGTTAACCCAAATTGGAGGATTCGCAATGAGCGACTCGGATGGCAGTCGTTGTCGCAGACACGCGACCCAGGTATTGACACCCGACGAACCCGACGACCCTGAACCGCTACGAATAGGCCCTGCGGCAGGTGATGTGAACGGTCGGCCCTCCATTTGAGCCTAGCCCACCGGTTTGCCTCCTGCCGCCGCCGCAACGGAGGTGAACCATGAAAAACAAGAATCCACTTCTCGCTCCCGAGCTTCGTGAAATGATCGCAGCCGGGAACGCCAAAATCCTGCGGGACTTCTGCGAATCCGGACACCCCGCCCTTGTTGCCGAAATGATTTCCGCCCTTTCCGCCGCAGAAACCTGGGCGGTGCTTGGGCATGTCGACCTGCCGCTGTGTGCTGAGATCTTCAGCCATCTGGACGATGACCTCATGGTTGAGGTGATCGGAATTATGCGGCGCGACGAAATCGCCCGCCTCTTGACCGAAATGCCTCACGATGAGCGCGCTGATTTGTTCAAGATGCTGCCCGATGAAAGACGCGAGGCCGTTCTACCGGCCCTGGCTCAGGCCGAACGCGAGGACATCCGCCGCCTGACAGCTTACCGGGAAGGCACTGCCGGAGCGGCCATGACCTCGGACTACGCCACCCTGTCACAGCAATTGACCGTTTTACAGGCAATAGAGCGTCTCAGGGAAATTGCGCCGGACAAGGAAACGATCTATTACACCTATGTCGTGGATGAACAACGCAAGCTGTTGGGGTTTGTGTCTCTTAAGGACCTTATCCTGGCCCGGCGGGAGTCTCGGATTGCAGACATCATGCACCGCGACATCATTTTTGCCCGGGTGGAAGACGACCAGGAGGACGTGGCCCGCAAAATTCAGAAGTATGATCTGATCGCCCTGCCGGTGCTCGATGCCGGCGATGCATTAGTGGGAATTGTCACTCACGACGACGCCATCGACATCATCACCCAAGAACACACCGAAGACATGGAAAAATTCATGGCCATCGCCGGCAGCCATGGGGAGGCGGTGTATATGAAAACGCCCGCTTGGGTGCATTTTAAAAATCGATCTCCTTGGGTGGTCGTGCTGGCAATCCTTGGTTTGGTGTCCGGCTTTATCGTTCAAAGCTTTGAGGGATTATTGCTGCAGTTTGCCATTTTGGCGACCTTCATGCCGATGCTTGCCGATACTGGTGGAAACACCGGCAGCCAATCCGCCACACTGGTGGTTCGGGCACTCGCTCTCAGGGAGATCTCACCCCGCGACATATTTCGAATCCTTGCCAAAGAATTCCAGATCGCCATTCTGCTTGCGCTGCTGCTTGGGATTATCGCTTATGGCCGGGTCATTTTGTTCGGCGCTGGATCTACAGTGCCGGAACAGTATTCACTGTACATGCTCGGATTCGCCATCGCTCTTGCTTTGGGGCTGCAGGTGGTCACCGCTACACTGATCGGGGCATTATTACCCTTGGCGGCGGCCCGGGCTAAGTTCGACCCGGCGGTGGTGGCAAGCCCAGCCCTAACCACCATCGTGGATATCACCGGACTACTGATTTATTTCGTGACGGCCAAGCTGCTGCTGGGGATTTGAGAAGTTCCCGTTAGGTTCTTAGCGGTACTCTTTGCCATAAAAGGTTTGAAATGAATAGGTCAGCAATCTTATGGAGGAGGCCATGGGCAGTCAAAATAAAATAAAGCTCCTTCTGGTTGATGACGAGCCTGATTTTTTAAAGACGGTCTCCGAACGTCTGGAGCTAAATGGATTTGATGTCATTGCGGTGGCAAATGGTGGGCAAGCCGTCGCGGTCGCTGAGAAAGACTTATTCGATGTGGCAGTAGTGGACTTTCAAATGCCCGCAATGGATGGCACCCAGGTGTTGAAAGCACTGAAAGAAAGGCACAAGTATCTTGAAACCATCATGTTGACCGGCCACGCCACCATTGATTCAGCTGTGGAGTGTACGAAACTGGGCGCGTTTCAATACCTGGAAAAACCATATAACTTTGAGAAACTTATCGAGGTCGTCAAGGAGGCTTACGAGGCTAGACTAAAAAAGAAATTCGAGCATAATAAAAAGCGTATGGAAGAGATCCAAAAGTTATCGCTCCGTGAATCCCCTTTGGGCTTGCTAAGGCTATTGGCGCATCTGGATGACGAGGAGAAGTAAATTGTCTCGTTTTTGGAATTTTGGGGAATTCAGATAACGATTATTCCACCATTACAGCCGGGGAAATTGTCATGCATATGCATGTCCATATCGAAGATGTCCTGCCCTTTATTCCATGGCTGCGCCGGTACAACCACCATTACTTAAAGGCCGATCTGTTTGCCGGGTTGACCGTGGCCGTGGTAGCCCTGCCGCAATCCATGGCCTATGCCATCATCGCCGGGCTGCCGGTCGAATACGGGCTTTACGCCTCCATCGTGCCGACCATCATCGGCTGCCTGTGGGGCAGTTCAGCCCATTTGATAACCGGACCCACCACGACTGCCTCTCTGGTCGTTTTCGGCGCGTTGAGCAGTATTGCCCAACCGGGAAGTCCGCCCTACATTGAGTTGGCCTTCCTGCTGGCAGCAATGGCCGGTATCATTCGTATCGTTATGGGGATGGCGCGATTGGGGGTGCTGTTGAACTACATCTCCCATTCGGTGCTGCTGGGTTTTACCAGCGGTGCCGCTGTGCTGATCATGTTCAAGCAGTTACCCGCCCTGTTGGGCATTCACATCGAAGGCGGCCACGGCTTTGTCCGTTCACTGGTGGATCTGGTGATCCACCTGGATCAATTCCACCCGCTCACCTTTGTGCTCGGGCTCATCGTTATCGCGGTTATCCTGGCCATCAAGCGTTGGCGGCCTGACTGGCCCGGCACCCTGATAGCAATGGTGTTGGTGGGAATTCTATTAACGGTTTTCCAGCTGGACGGCCGGGGGGTGCGGGTGGTCGGCGCCATTTCGGGCAGCCTGCCCCCGTTTCGTCTGCCCCATTTGAAATTATTGCACCAGATCGGAGTCCTCGCACCGGCCGCGCTGGCGATAACCATTTTAGGGTTGATGGAGGCCATCTCCATTTCCCAATCCATAGCGGACCAGACCCGCCAGCGGCTCAACGTGAATCGTGAATTCATGGGCCAGGGGCTGGCCAACCTGATGGCAGCCTTTTTTAGCGGCTACCCGTGCAGCGGCTCATTTACCCGTTCGGCAGTCAATTACCGCGCGGGGGGCAAAACCCCCATGAGCGGTGTTATATCCGGGCTGGCCGTCGGGGCCGCCGTCCTGCTGGCGGGTCCCCTGGCGGCCAAATTGCCCCTTAGCGCCCTGTCGGGCGTTTTGGTTGTCGTGGCCTATCAGTTGATTCGCGTCAAAGACATCCGACGTGCCCTGCGAGCCACCCGATCTGATGCCGCCGTGATGGTGGTTACCTTTCTGTTTACAATTTTCCTGAATCTCGAATTTTCAATCTATGTCGGTGTGCTGTTGTCTATCGGTTTGCACCTGGCCAAAACCTCGCATCCGCGAATTTATTCGGTGGTTCCGGACCTTGCCACCGGTAAGATGGTTGGTCATGCCCAGGGCCAGACCTGCTGCCAGATGGACATCCTTCAGATTGAAGGTTCAATTTTTTTCGGCTCGGCAACTTTTGTCCTGGAAGACTGCCAGCGTCGTTTGCGGCACCATCCCCATGTCAGCCATCTGCTGGTCCGGATGCACCAGGTCAACACCCTGGATGCCAGCGGTATTCATGTCCTTGAGATCCTGTTGGAAAGTATTCGCGAACGCGGCGGCGGGATCTATTTTGCCGGTGTCAACCAACGGGTGTTTGACGTTCTGAACAATTCCGGTATTTCAAAAGACATCGGTCACTCCCACATCCGACGCACCACCAGGGCGGCGATTCGTCAGGCCATGCGCGAATCTTTTTGCCCGGTCATCTGCGTCGCTTGCGAGGCCGCCGTCTTCCGGGAATGCCCGGACCTGAAGGCGGGCAACTGGGAAATCTTCGGCAGCGGGATCAGTGCCCGCGAATGCCGACTGCCCCCGTCTGAGGAGAAAAGCAATGCCGATACCGACAAATGATAGGACAGAGGACAGACCGATGAAACTGCTTGTCTATACAGACGGCAGCGCAGTTTCAGCCAAGGCGCTGCGCTTTGCCGCTCAACTGATGCAAAAGCTGGATGCCGAATTAACGGTTATTACCACCCGCACCGGCACCCATGCCATCGAACCGCCGCCGCCTTTTGGACGGGACCTAGATTTATCCGAGCGTACATCCCTGCCGTCCGGGCTCCAGGTGCTGACCGCTGCCCTTGATGTCCTTTGCGCCGAAGGTTTGTTTGAACGGCAATTGAGCCTTCAGGTTCGCGAACTTCCCAACGGACACATTTTTTTCTGCAACACGCCATCGGGCCACCGCATCCCGTTTTGCGTCTGCTTTGGACATCTGATTGAAATCCTCAATCACGAGATTGAAAAACACCATTATGACCTGTTGATCATTGCCCCGCCCCCAAGGGGACGTCTGGGAAAAATGATCCTGGGCGATATCAGCCGAAAACTGGTGCTCGATCTGCACACCTCGGTTCTGATTACGCAGGGCGGACGTTCAGACAGCCGCTTTCTGGTGTGTGCCGACGGATCGGCGGCGGCCAAACGCCAGTTCCCCCTGCTCAAGCGGTTCCTGCCGGTTATCGAACCGCCGCTGGAACTGGTCTGTGTCCTGGCCCCCGACCGCGATGAAACCGCAGCGCAAGAAGCGGACCATTGTATCCAGGAGGCCTCACGCTGGCTGACAGCCTGCGGCAAACAGTACACGGTGCATCGTCTCATGGGAGAGCGGCCGGCGGAGGCCATTTCCGCAACCGCCGGCGATGATGCGGTCATTTTCCTTGGAGCCAGTCTGCGCCACGATGTCTACCGCCGGCTTTTGGGCAGCCTGCCAATCCAGATCCTGGCGCGCACTAAATCCAGTGTGCTGGTGGTCAAGGCATTGCCCGAAGGCGACCGGGATTATTTCGCGGATCCGGATTCTTACTGAAGGATATTCGAAGTTTTTCTAAACTGGAGGATTGCAAAATGTGCAAAACCATACTGGCGCCGTTGGATGGGTCAAAACGGACCGAAGCAATATTGCCCCATCTTGAGCAACTCGTGGGGCGATACAAAGCGAAATGGCAGTGTGGCGGCCGGGTAATCATGGGCAATTTAATTCTGACGGTTTTGTTGGTTTTGTTTTCGATTAAGGGCGTTGCCTCGGCGGCGGAAGATGATGTTTTTGTGATAGAAGCTGAGGGCAGTTATCGAACCGAGGCCGGGTCCTCGGTTGATTTGGCAAAAAAAGTGGCGCTTTTCACCGCTAAAAGAAAGGCAGTCGATCTGGCGGGAAGATACCTTTCACGCAAAAGCCTTATTGAAGCCTATGAGTTGAACCGGGATGAAATATACAGTCTGACGGCCAGGGAGATCGAGACTGAAATATTAGAGGAAAAGCGCCAAACAGTTGGGAAGGTATTGACATTCCGGGTTCGAATCCGGGCCCGGGTCCAGCCCTCCGATTTTGTCAAAGCCGAAATGGAAGACACCCGGCAGGATAAAGAAGAGGACAAAGAATCTTTTAGCGAAGAAATGGAACAGCGGGTTGCGGCCGAAATAGACCCCGCTAAAGATATCAGCGCAGCCTACCGTCTGCTGCGTGAAAAGAAGTGGCGAATCGCGCTGATTTATATGAATCATCTCGAAAGAAAATACCCGGACTGGGCCGAGATACAAATGGCCAAAGCCCTTGTATATTATATCTTTCATGAGCCGGCCTTGATGAAAAAGGCGTTGAGCAAGGCCTGTCGGCTGGGTAATAATACGGGATGTGATGACTTAAAAAATATAAAAAAAGTGCACGAACACGATTTTGGCCTTTCAATAATTGATTAACTGTCAATCCCGCGCAAGCCGATGCAGCTGATGAAGACAACCGCGGCAAAGTAAATTACAGCCTCCGGTGGTGCCCCGATTTAGTTGAATCCGAACGAATCGTCATGCGATGCCGTAGCGTTTAAGCTTGCGCCACAAAGAAACCCGGTCGATCCCCATTACCCTGGCCGCCTTGGTCTTGTTGCCTCCGTTCTTTTCAAGAACCCACTGAATGTAGCGTTTTTCCTGATCTTCAAGAGTGGGAATGTCCGACGGCGTGTGACGATAGGTTTCGATGGTGACATTGTGAATGTAATCCGGCAGATCAGCCACCCGGATCATCGGTCCGTTTGCCAGGGCCACGGCCCGTTCCATGATGTTTTCCAACTCCCGCACGTTGCCGGGCCAGCTATAGCGACACAACAGATCCATGGCTTCGGGCTCAATGGCATCGATCTCTTTTTGCATGTCGCGGCGCTTGCGGGCCAAAAAATGGTTCACCAGAAGCGGAATATCGTCGAGGCGTTCGGTCAAGGGTGGCAGGCGCAGAGCGATCACGTTGAGCCGATAGTAAAGATCCTGCCGGAAAATTTCCTTTTGAACGGCTTCCTGAAGGTCGCGATGGGTGGCAGCAATAAAGCGCACATCAACGGGCAAGGGATCCACCCCACCGACCCGCAAAAGCTCTTTTTCCTGAATTACCCGCAGCAATTTAACCTGCATGCTCATCGGCATATCGCCGATTTCGTCCAGAAAGACCGTTCCCCCGTCGGCAGTCTGCAACAAACCGTTTTTTTTCTGAACGGCTCCGGTGAATGCTCCTTTTTCGTGACCAAAGAGTTCATTGGCCATGAGGTCTTCGGTAAACGAACCGCAGTTAAATGCCACGAATCTTTTTTCGGATCGCGGACTCAGATGATGGATCGCTTTGGCGACCAGTTCCTTACCGGTGCCGCTTTCGCCCAGGATTAATACGTTCGTATCGGAGGAAGAAATTTGTTGAATCGTTTTCAGCACCCGGGTGATCGCTTCGCTTCTGCCCACGATAAAAGGAACCGGCTGTGATTTTTTGAGGGATTCTTTGAGTTCCAGGTTTTCCAGCTGGAGTCGACGCTTCATGAGGGCCTGGCTGACAACTTGTCTGATCTCATCAATTTTGTAGGGCTTGGCGATATAATGATATGCGCCCTCTTTCATGGCCGCTACAGCAGAGTCCACCGTTGCATAACCGGTGATCATGATCACTTCGCTATAAGGATGAAGCTCCCGGGTTTTTTTCAGCACCTGCATGCCGTCCACTTTTTCCATTTTAAGATCCGTGAGAACCAAGTCGAAGTCCCGGCGCCGCAGCAAATCGAGAGCTTCTGGGCCGCTGCCCGTGGCAATGACTTCATATCCTTCTTTTTTCAGGATATGTTCGAGGTTGCGGCGCGCGATGTTCTCGTCTTCCACGACAAGGATACTGTTGCCGGATGCCTGCATGGACTCACTTTCCAATCTGGATTTTCAGATAGTGCCGTTGCGACGTTTTCGCCGGTTGGGCGGAGCCATCATAATTGAAAAACAGGCGGGATTCAATACTCTATTTTTCAGGGAGGATTAATTATGAGGAAGGTAAAAAAACGCTAAAGGTGCTGCCTTGGCCGACTTCGCTTTTGACTTCGATTCGGCCGCCGTGCTGTTTGATGATGCCGTGCGACACCGAGAGGCCCAGGCCGGATCCCTTGCCCACATCTTTGGTGGTAAAGAAGGGATCAAAAATCTTACCAAGATCCTGCGGCGGGATCCCTTTGCCCGTATCGGAGACTTCAAAATAAAACCCGGCTTCGTTCGCTGCCGCGCAGGCGCTGATGCTTAAGATGCCCCCGGCTTCCATGGCCTGAATGCCGTTTAAAATCAGGTTGATCAATACCTGTTCGATTCGACGCGGGTCCATTTCTCCCTGGATATCAGCGGGAATTTCAACCGTTAGCTGCACATGGGTCGGTATTTCGCCTTTAATCAATCTAAGGGTGTTTTCCACCAGATCGGCCAATTTAACCTTTTTGCGTTTAAAAGATCTTTCCCGGGAGAATTCCAGCAGGGCTCTGACGATATCTCTTGCCCGCTGGATCTGCCCTTCTGTCTCCGTAAGGAGCTCTTTTTTGTATTCCAGATCCGCATCTTCCAGTTCTTCGAGCAGAATCTGAACCGAGGTGGAAATGTTGTTCAGGGGATTGTTCAGTTCGTGGGCGACGCCGGAGGTCAGGATGCCCAACGAGGCCATCTTTTCGCGTTGTACCAGCTGCTCGCTGCGCCTGTTTAGCTCACTGATCATGGTATTTAAACTGGCCACCAGGGATTCGAATTCATCTCCGGTGGAAATGGGCGGTATATTATTGTAGTCGCCTTCGACTATTTTTTTAATGCCGGTTTCGATGGACTTCAAGGGTCGGTTGACATTGAAGATAAAAAAGAGCACGGTCAACACCGACAGTGCCAAAATGCCGGCCAGCGCCAGCAGGTGGTAGAGTTTAGATTCCTGAATCAGCTGATTCACATAGCGGCGTTCCTGGGTGAGGATTTTTTCCATATCCGCGGTTATGTTTCTGGCCAGGGTTCGGATGGTTTCCTGATGTCGGGCGAAAGTTTCGATCAGATCGGGGTTGGTTACCGGCGACCCATTTTTTTGATGAAGCACGAGTAAAGCAAAAAGGGCTTTTTCGTACTGCCTGAGTTTATCCAGCTTGTTCGCCAGGTCTCTATCGAGGGTGTAGCGCCCGTAATTTTCGATGATATCAACCAGCTTTTTTTCGGCCTGATTTACATAAGACAGGGAATCCTCAAGATTTTTCGTTTCCGTATACAAAAAGTAGTTCTTCTCATAGCGGCGGGCTTCCAGGATCGTGTTGAAAAGATCCTCTTTTTTTTCCAGAATCTGAAGCTTTTGGTTCAGGACGTAATGTTTGTAAAAGTTCAGCAGCCACAACGAACCGCCGGTGATCAAAAAAAGCGAAAGCGCAATGATGATTTTTTTCCGGAGACTGACTCTCATGTTGATCCGCAATTTCATATTTCCCGCCGACAGGCTTCGCGCCTTATGCATAGTAGGGGAGATCTAATTCACACACGACTTCTTTTACATCGGGAATGCGTCTGGTGATTTGTGCGATCTCCCGATTCAGGTCCGCTCTTATTTTTTGCTGGACCTGATGCTGCAGGTCGGAATTGGCAACGCCGGAGCTTCTGTTCCGGGATATTAAAGAAGTAGGCCGCCTCGAGCAGGATTTCGCGGCTGATACATTCGTAACCCAGCATATCAGCCACCTTTTCAGCAATTTCAGCGCCATGGCTGCAGCATTCGCGAGCAATGGAAATAATGGCCATACAAATGATTTCCCAAGTTGGAGAGTTTATTGAATTCCATAAAAGAAATAAAGGATTGTCAATTCGACGGTTAAAAAGATCGCCGTCATCACGAGGCCGGCCTTGGCATAGTCCACCGTGCGGTATCCTCCCGGCCGCATAACCAGTGCGTTGACCTGGTGGGTGGGCAGTACGAAGGTATTGGAGGCGGATAGCCCCACCACCAGGGCGGCCATGCGAGGATCTCCGCCCGCCATGACGGCCATGTTCATGCACAACGGAACCAGCAGCACCGTTGCACCGACATTTGAGATTACCAGGGTGAAAAAAGAGGTCATCAGGCCCACCACCGCCAGCAGAACGATGGGGCTGGGTTTACCGATTAAGGCCAGAACACTTTGGGCGATTAAAGCCGCCGTGCCGGTTTTTTCAAAGGCGATCCCCAGGGGGATGAGTCCGGCGAGCAGAAAAACAGTCATCCAGTCAACAGCCCGGTAGGCCTCGTCAATGGAAAGCACCCCGGTGATGATCATTCCCAGGGCTCCGGACATCAATGCCACCGAAAGTTGGACCTTGAAAATAATGATTTGTAACAGGGCCACCGCCAGCCAGGTGCAGGCCAGTTTGGCTTTTTTCGGCCGCAGGATCTCACCCTCGAGCGGGGTGGCAAAACTCAAGGCCCGGGGTTGCGGCCGGTTCTTTAAAATGTGAAATCGTTCCCACGGCCCTTGCAGCAGCAGCGTATCACCCATTTCCAGGGCAATGCCGGTCAGGCCGCTGTAGAAAATTTTGCGGCCTTTGGACAAGGCGACGGGGTTGACACCGTAAAGCGCTTTGAAATGAATTTCACTCAGGGTTTTATTGATCAATTCCGAACGCGGAGAAACAATGGTTTCCGCCATTCCGGCGTTGGTCCGGGACAGGCTTTCGGAAAATACCTCCAGCCCTTCTCTGATTTGCCAGTTATGCTCGGCGGCCAGGGCCGAAATATTTTTTTCTCTGCCGACCACGGCGATATCGTCGCCGGGCCCGATCGTATCGGTGCTGTGGGGGACAAATATTTTTTCCTTCCGGGCAGCCCGATTGATGGCCACCACGGTTGCCAGAAAATGCTCCCGGATAGCCAGTTTTTCGAGGGATTGAGGACCTTGGAAATCATCGGGGACATGCAATTCAAAAACGGTTCCCAAAGGACTGTAGGCTTCCAGGAGCGATGCCGTAACGCCGCGGTCGGCTTCACCTTCGGCGGAAGGTAGAATCAATTTTCCGAAAAACGTGAAATACAGAATGGCGCTGACCAGCAGGCATATCCCGATGGGCGTCTGGGTAAACAGCCCAAAAGGTTCCAGTTTTTCTGTTCCCAGGACCATGAGATCGTTTAACAAGATGGTAGGGCTGGCGCCCACCAGCGTAATGGTGCCGCCGATGATGGCGCAAAAACCCATGGGCATCAAAATGCGGGATACGGGCACCTCCATGCGTTTAGCGATCCGCTGGGCGGCCGGCAGAAAAAGTGCGGCGGCCCCGATGTTTTGCATCATGCTGGAGATTGTTCCGACAGTTGCCGATATCAAAATAATGATTCTCTTTTCGCTTTTTCCGGCCAATTTGATGATGGGGCCTGCCACCTGGTTCATTACCCCGGTCTTGTCAAGGCCGGCGCCAATGATGATGACGGCGATGATGGAACATACGGCATTGCTGCTTAAACCAACGAAGGCCTCCTTCGGTGATATCAGACCCGCAAGGGGCAGCAGCACCATCATGAGTATTCCGACAACATCCACCCGCACCCATTCAAATATAAATAGAACAATTACAAAAACCAAAACGATCATGGTCAACATCATCTCAGGCGTCATGCTCACTGCTCTCCTCAAGTTTTGGGTCTTGTCTCAATTATATTATCAATCGTTGTTTGCGGCCGGCGATCATTACGACCGGTTTTTACTTTTTCTGATTCTCTTTTCTGAACCAGAAACACAGAAAAAAAACAAATAAAACGAGTGCCAGTCCAATATAAAAATGGGCGTTCATCGCTTTCATCCTCCTGCCAGCAATAGGTTTTTGCCAGACGATCAGCGCCGCTTCGAATCCGGTAACAGCGGCAAAGCGTTCAATAAAAAATTACAGGCCAAAAGTCAAAATAATTAAAACAAAACATCCGGCTGCCGTCTGGTCCGTGGCAGCCGGATGTTCTGATTTTGTTAATATATGGGTGTTCTATCTGTTTTATGCCAGGGAATAGACGTAGATTTCCTGTTTGGGTCTCTCGCCTTGCGCAACCCTGTCAACCGTCCGATCTGCTTCGGTATCCGATACCACAAACTCGATGTTGCCGAATTCTCTGGTGATTTCGGCCAGCGCCTGTTCTTTCTCGCTGAACTTAATCACATGCTCAAAGGGAATTTCCCGTTTTTGAGCCTCCTGTTGAAAATGCTTGATATTTTTTTCCGTCAGGGTTTTGAATTCCTGACAGACCCTGCTACGTTCCGCAGGCAAAAGATTAAAAGTTTCGCATGTCAGCGGTGCCGTGTTTAAAGCCAAGATTTCGTATGAAAGCCGCTGGGCCATATCCAGAGCATAATCGATCACTTCTTTGTTGAAGATGCTCTCGCGGCCGATTACCAGCAACTTTCCCGGGCTCTGCTGGTTTTCTTTTTCATGAACCATCTGCTGCGCATGGCTCATTTGACCTGCTTCGGCAAAGGTTATGGCCTCCTGATAGCGGTCCATTCGCCCCGTGATCTTTCGAACCCTGATTTTTATTTTGTCTAAAATTCTTGCCATTTAATGGGTCCCTCCTTGTCAAGGTCATGGTCCGGTCGGTTCACACCCCGTTCTTAGAACCAGGGGTGTGGGTAATTTTTGTGCGATCGCCGGGATCTTATTTCTCTTTTTTTTAGGCAGACATTTTTGCCCATCTTTGACGACCCCGGAGGCGTCATATATGGTCAGGACTACATCGCGATGGTCACAGACGTAGCGCACGATTTCATCATCGGGATTTCCGGGTTTCAGTGTCAGGTGATACTCCAGGCCGTCTCTTTCCGGTTCCGGGATCAAACGATCTAAATTGGCGCAAGCCTGTTCCCGCATCTGCTCGACGAAATCATGCTGTCCGGCCTCGGCGAAGGTAACGGCAACCATGGCGTCTTCGAACGTATTTTTGGCATGCCGGGCGCTCCGTTTTACTTTTTCCAAATAACTTCTGTAAGTGCGCGGACTGAGAATTTGGAGGATTTCCAGCCCGGCGCGCATGCGCTTGCAGAGGGCGACCGCATAGTTGAAGGTGCTGCGGTCAGGGGCGGCACCCTCAATGGCTAGGAGAATTTTTTTCAATGTTATGACTCACTTTTAGGATGTGGACACATTTTAAGCTCTGAGAACCGGGCGTTGATCGATCCGATTTTTTATTTTCTCAGCGTTGTGTTTGTTTCTATTGAACGGTTTCTCATTCATAATTTCTATGGCGGTGTCTCTTTGCCCTGCTTCGGCAAATGTAACGGCCGTCATCAGTTTCTCGAATTTATAAATTATGTTTTTTAGGTTGAACATTTTATTGCCTCCTGTAATATGATTTTGTACTCTACATAGAGCAAGGGCCGTGCCATTCGTCCGGTCTATTCATAACTGTCTTATTTTATAGGGTTTTATATCAAACAGAAGGCCAGGTAATAAATTATGGAACGTTGCAATGTGCAATACTTGAGCCTGAAATTATAATAAACTATGAAATTTTGGTGGGTTATGGTATGTAACAGAAACACGTGTTGTGTTGCGATATGCAACAAATATTTAAACGTCTCGAAATTTGATCTCGAACAAACACAGATCACAGCAACCTACTGCCAAGACTGACCATGAAACAGGAAGATCAAACTGAACGGCTGCGGGTGGCGATTATCGATGATGAATCGATTGCCTGCCGGGCAATCCAGCGGGGTCTGGGGCAAAATCGTTACGAAATTGAAACCTTCGGTGATGGAGAATCCTTCCTCAATAGAATGCGGGAGGATTTCTTTGACCTTGTTTTATGCGATCTCAGGTTGCCGGCCATCAGCGGACTGGATGTATTAAGAGAAGTTAAAACCCGCCATCCCCAGACCGAAGTCATCGTCATGACGGGCTACGGTTCGGTGGATACAGCCGTGGAAGCCATCCGAGCCGGAGCATTTCACTACCTCGCCAAACCGGTCAAAATAGCTGAGCTGCGCTCTTTGGCTGAACGCGCCCTGGAAAAGGTGAAATTGATCCGGGAAAAGGAAGTGCTGAAAAAGGCTCTTTTTTCCCAATCGCGTCAGCAGTATCTTATCGGCCACAGTTCGGCAATCCAGCAAGTTCTGGGTCTGGTCAAAAAAGTGTGTTCGCTGAACTGCAATGTCCTCATCCTGGGGGAGAGCGGCACCGGCAAGGAGTTGGTTGCCCGTGCCCTTCATTTTCTCGGTGTGCGCCGGGAGCATCCGTTTATTTGCTTTAATTGCGGCGGATTTACCGAAGAGCTGATCGCCAATGAGCTTTTCGGCCATGAGAAAGGGGCTTTTACGGGCGCCTTTGACACCAAAATCGGCCTGCTGGAAGCCGCCCACAGGGGGACAATTTTTTTGGATGAAATCGGCGCCATGCCGCCCAGCATGCAGGTTAAACTGCTGCGCTTTGTTCAGGAGCACAGCCTGATCCGGGTGGGCGGCATCAAACCGATTCCGTTGGACGTGCGCCTGATCGCCGCCGGCAACCAGGATCTTAAGGCGGCGGTGGAAAAAAAGCAGTTTCGCGAGGATCTTTACTACCGGCTCAATGTAGTTTTGATCGACCTGCCACCGTTGCGGGCGAGAAAAGACGACATACCGCTGTTGATCCGACATTTTTTAAACAAGTACAGCCAGCAGTTCGGCAAAGCGGTATCCGAGGTTGAGCCGGAGGCGCTGGAGATCCTGCTGCAATACCCGTTTCCGGGTAATGTGCGGGAGCTTGAAAACATTATCGAACGCGCCGTGGCCCTGACGGACAGATCAGCCCTCGGCCCGCGGGACCTTCCCGGTGACCTGCAGCAGCTTTGCATCAGCAGTTTGGAATCCGACAAGTGGCCCGCGCTGGAAGAAAAGGAAAAAGAATATATCCAACGGGTTTTGATTAAAACCGGTCGCCGCAAGGCCGCCGCCGCTGAGATCCTGAAGATTCCCCGCACCACCCTGTGGCGCAAAATGAAACGATGGGGTCTTGACTGATTTTCTGTCCGATCTCCCTCATCGTGCGCCCATTACCAGCCAATGTTCAAGTTTCAATATGAAACAAATTCTTTAACCAATTAGTTTTATACGTTAAAATTAGCGTTGAGAATTATGCCGAATTGAATCTGTTCCAAAGTGAAACAATTTTGCCGGTCCAGATTTGAGGCCTAAACTTATAACTGATTAAAATTACGTATAATATTACTGATGGCACAAATTTTGATTAAGGGGAAAGCAGAATAGCATCCGAAATTTCTAAAGGCGGTGTGGACTGCGGTGACACAAAAAAAAATTCTAGTCCCCATAGATCCGGAAAACAAGGACCTCAAAGCGCTTTACCATGCCTTATCCCTAGCGGAAAGGATTGGAGCCAAAGTTTTTATTCTTCTCTCCAGGCAACTCGGAAACACGCATCAGATCGACAGCTGGGTGGAAGAGGTTTTGATGGATGTCATCTCCAGCGCCGGTGAGGAAGGCCTGCAGGTCTCCTATCACATCGCCGAAGACGGTTTTGAGGAAGAAGTTATCAGCCTGGTAGAAAGCGAACACATCGATCTGATCGTGGTCAATGCCGAAAAAAGTCCTGTAAAAGACATCCTGCAACGAATCGTTCCGCAGATGTCCACCCAGATCATCCAGGTTAGAGGAAAAGATAATGCGACAGACCTCGTTGAGTAGTCGTCAATCATTGATTCAACGGTATCTTTACTAAGGACCTACAAACGAGAAAGGGTGGTGAAACATGCCGATTGTTTTGATTTCCAGCTCCCCTCACAGTGTCGGACAGGAACTGGCTCAACAACTGGAGCGCAAAACCGGTTGGCCGCTGTTCAGTCGTAAACAACTGGCTGAACAGGCCCACGATCAGGGAATCAAGCTGAGCCGACTGGAGACTTCCATCGTCAAATCACCGGTCCTTCCGGAAAAGCTGGCCAGGGAAAAGGAGCTTTACCTGGCCTTTGTGACCGCCAAACTTTACGAAAATGCGGTGGAAGGCAACCTGATTTATTTCGGCCGGTCCGGTCATCTGCTGTTACCCGGGGTATCACACCGCCTGCGGGTCGGCTTGGCGGCTCCCCGGCAGATTCGAGTCGAGAACGTTGTGCGGGAGCTGAATCTGTCGCCGGAAAAGGCTGCGGAATATATCGACCGTCTCGATGCGGATATTGAGAAATGGATCCATTATGTGCACCGGCAGGAAGCCAAGGACCCCGGGCAGTATGACATTTTTTTCAATCTGCAAAATATGAGCCTGGCCAACGCCAGTATGCTGTTGTGCGAAACCGCCGCACTGCCCGACTTTCGGCAGACGCCGCTTAGCACCAAACGCCTGGAAGATTTGTATCTGGCCGCCAGGGCCAAGCTGCGTCTGGCCGAGGATGAGCACACACGCTCCCTGGATCTAGGGGTGCGGGCCGTAGGGGGCGTGGTGACCGTAACCTACATGCCGCGCCAGGAAGAAGCGGCCCAGTCCATTTCCCACGTGCTTCAGGACCTGGAGGGCTGCCGTGAAAACCTGTGCACCATGGCCGAAACCACCATTCTCTGGATCCAGGAGGCCTTTGATCCAAAAGCCGAAAGCTTCAAACAGATTATCCAACTGGCGCAACGCTGGGGGGCGGCCGTGGAATTGCTGCGCCTGATGCCCTATAAAAGCGATGCCCCGGAGTCCCCGACCGTTAGCCCCGAACAACATCAGTCCCGGCCGCCCAAACCAACGGAGCACGTCTATACCGGCGGCGTCGAAGACGATGAGTCCGAAGCCCCGGTGGACGACGGCGGACTTGCCCGAACCCAGGAAGAACTGGTGGCCATCGGCCGATCGGCCGGCGGCTTCACGGTCTACGGCGGTACCGGTGAAGTCGTCGAGGCGGTCAGGGAAAACAGTCATTACTCGCTGGTGATCCTCGGAGATCTGTTTCTGGACAAAGGGCCCGAAACCCGCAAGCGCCAGACCCGGGAGATGGGGTTGACCATTCGTGAGAGACTCAAGGCGTCCGTCATTACCGTCGATGAACTGGAGTCACGCTTTTTGTTCGGGAAAAAACAGGCCCTGAAGGCCGTGCTCTACGCTGCGGCGGTGGTTTGCCTCTATGTGCTGGTGTTTCACTTCCAGGAGCCGATTTTAAATTTTTTGGGCGGCGAGATCCACGCCAAATGGAAATGGCTGGCATCCATCACAGTAACATTGCTTGTCCCCCTGGTCGCCTACACTTATGGCACGGTTGCCGGTCTGGTCCTAAAACTGATTGATATCGACTAATTAGGAGGATAGCATGCACGAATTTCTCGCTCACTTTATTCAGATTGACGTCGGCATCGCCTTGCAGGTAATACTTTTGGGGTTCATCGGCGGGGTGTTAAGCGGTTTTATCGGCAGCGGCGGGGCTTTTTTCATGACCCCGGGAATGATGAACCTGGGAGTTGAGGGGGTTGTGGCCGTGGCCAGCAACATCGCTCACAAATTCGGCAAAGCAATGGTAGGCTCCCGCAAGCACGGCGAGGCCGGCAATGTGGACAAGCGGCTGGCCGTCAGCGTGCTGTTGACCGCCATTCTGGGCATCCAGCTGGCGGTCTGGATCAACAGTTTTCTTTTCAAAGGCGGCAGCGGGCACGGGGCCGCCCAGGGCGCCGGCGCCAATCTTTACATCAGCCTGGTATTTGTCTTTATTCTGCTGGCGGTGGCGCTGTCCATGCTGCGCGACGTTCTGCGGCCATCGGGCGAGGGCGAGGCAGGGGCCGGACCTTCGAGAAAAATCGCCGATTTCCTGGCCCGGCTGAATCTGCCGCCCATGATTCACTTTAAGGTCGCCGATACCAAGGTCAGTGTCTGGATTTTGCTGCCGGTGGGGGTGGCCACCGGCTACCTGGCCGGCACCATCGGGGTGGGTGGATTTATCGGGGTTCCTTCCATGATCTATGTCTTCGGGGTGCCCACGGCCGTGGCGGCCGGCACTGAACTTTATCTGGCCATGTTCATGGGAGCTTACGGCGCCTTGAGTTATGCTTTCCAGGGTTTTGTGGATATCCGCCTGACCATGCTCATGTACCTGGGCTCTTTGCTGGGTATCTATCTGGGGGTCTACGGGGTCAAAGTGGTCAACGAGAAATACATCCGCCTGACGACCAGTGTAATCATTTTGCTGTGTGTTATCAGTCGGGGCATTGCCATTCCCATGTATCTGCGGCAGCTGGGCTTTATTTCCATTGATCCGGACTGGGACAAGTATTTCAACCTGACCAGCAAATTTTTTCTGTTTGCCAGCGGAATTACCGGCACCCTGCTGATCCTTTACCAGGTCATTCGAGCCCACCGGCAAAGAAGCGGACTTCACAAAACCCTGCGAGTGGTCAAACAGGCCAGCTATCCTGCCTAAGGCTTTAAACATTGACGGGTTCACGCGAACGCCCGCGAAAGGAGACAAAGATGCCACTGGAAATTCTTATCCTGGACGATGAGCCCATTGTGGGCCAGCGGTTAAAAGCCGCACTGGAAAAAGAAGGTCACTGCGCGGAGACTTTTGTCGATCCCATTCAGGCTGTGGCCCGGCTCGAAGACAAGACGTTTGATATCGTGGTCACCGACATTCGCATGGATGATATGGATGGCATTGAAATTCTTGAATTGGTGCGAAAAAAAAACGAGCGGACAAAAGTCATTATGATTACCGGATATGCCACCCTGGAAGTGGCCCGGGAATCATTGACCAAAGGGGCCTTTGACTTTATTGCCAAACCCTTTAAGCTTAAAGAAATACGGCAGGCCATCGACAAAGCCGTCGAGGCTTTGAAGGCCTCGGACGAACAGCGACCGGCCGGGAATGCTGTTTGATATCAGGGAGGTAAAAATGTCCGAGCCTTTAAAGGTTTTGCTGCTCGATGATGAACCCATCGTGGGCAAAAGACTTAAACCGGCTTTGACCAAGATTGGATGCGAGGTTGAGGTCTTTGAAGATTCCCGCAAGGCGCTGGAGCGTATTGATCAAATAGATTTCGATATTGTGATCACGGATGTCCGCATGGATGAAGTGGATGGAATCGAAATTTTGGAACGCGTCCGTCAAAAGTCGCTGCGCACCAAGGTGATCATGATTACCGGCTACGCCATGATGTCGCTGGCCAAAAAAGCCATGGAGAAGGGCGCCTTTGATTTTATCGCCAAGCCCTTTAAGCCGGATGATTTGAGGAGAGTCGTGGCCCGGGCGGCTGAAGCCCTGGGCCTTGCCGTCGATTTTAAAACAGGAGCCGGCCATGAATCAAACGATCAATCCCCCGGACGATGAGGCCATTGCCGGCCGGACTGCGACCGACGATGAGCAGGCTGCGGGTACCAACAGCAGGGTGGAGGGGCGCTATGAACGCATCAAAGCTGCGGAAGCGGCCCATCGCGCTCTGCTGGCACGGCCCCGCATCAGTTTGCATTTGCAGATCAATCTGGCATTTTTCCTGATTTTTTTGTTTGTCCTGGCGATCTCGGTGGCGCTGGTGCTCAATATGTATTCAGTGGAAAGCCGCATGCGATGGCTTGAGATCGTCAATGAATTTGTGGCGGAGATCGATCAGACCCGTCGTTTCGAAAAAAATTATTTTCTCTACGGTACCAATCTAAACGATGCGGTTGAAAACGCCTTCCGGGCCAATGATTTGCTTGACCGTAACTCAGAAGAAATCGGGAAAATTCTGGGGAAAGGCGGACAGGCGGTGGTCCTGCAAAACATCAAAGAATACGAAGGCCTGTTGCAGCAGCTGGAGAAACTTGAGCAGAAAGGAACAAAGGACGCCGAATATCAGCGGGTCAAACATGAAATCGAACCGCAGCTGCGAAAATACGGCCACCAACTGCTTTCCTATGGCCAGGACCTGATGCGGCGGGAGAAAAAATCCCTGACAGATGCCATCGCCCGTTCGCGCCATATCACCATCATCGCGCTGATTATTTTGCTGATCTTTTTAGGAGTCCACGCTTTTTTCCTGGGGACGCGCCTTCTCAGAACCATCAAGCGCTTTTCAAATTACGCCCAGCGCATCGCCTCGGGGGACTACACCCCCATCATGCCGGCCCGCTCCTACCGCGATGAATTCACCGAATTGGCCGTGGCGTTCAACCGTATGATCCAGGACCTGGAAAACCGCGAGGCCGTGCTCATCCAGTCCCACAAGATGCGGGCGGTGGGAACCCTTACGGCCGGGGTGGCCCACGAGCTGAATAATCCGCTGAACAACATTACCCTCACGGCCGACATGCTTTTTGAAGACTATGACACCCTGAGTGATGCGGAACGTAAAGAAATGATCAACGATGTGGTCAATGAGGCCGGGCGCTCCAAAAAAATTATCAGCAACCTGCTGGACTTTGCCCGGGAAAGCGGCTCCCAGCTGGAACCGCTGGACCTGGTGCATCTGCTCAAGGAAACCATCAACCTGGCCTCCAACCAGATCAAGCTTTCGGGCATAAAAATCGAATTTCAAACCGCCGACAATCTGCCCCGGGTGCACGGCGACATCCAGCAGCTCGAACAGGTATTTCTCAACCTCATTTTAAACGCCATCGATGCTTCACCCAAAGGAAGCAAGATCCAGGTCATCATTGTGCCGGCGGATGACCCCCATTACCTGGCGGTGAAAGTTATCGATTTCGGAACCGGCATACCGCGGCACATCCTGAGTTCCATCTTTGATCCCTTTTTCACCACCAAGGGCAAGGGTAAAGGCACCGGCCTGGGGTTGAGCGTATCCCAGGGCATTGTCGGCAAACACGGCGGGCGTATCCGGGTCAGCAGCCGGGAAGGGGCGGGGTCCTCCTTTACCGTGACGTTGCCGGTCACCACCATCCCTGCTGAAATCGGTACCACCTCAGGTCTGCATCACGAGCAAACGTAATAGAAAAGGATATTTGACTATGAGCACTCTCAAGGCATTAATTGCCGTAAAAGCCGATCTGGCGTCCAGTATCGCCATCCGTTATGCCTGTCAATTGGCAAAATTGACAGATTTGGGGCTGCAGACGCTCTATGTGGTTAAACCGGATGACCAGGGCCATACACCGGGTACCGGCTGGGTACGAGAGACTTGGGAAGATGCAATGATCCTAAAGGGTCGGGACTCTATTGCCCAGCTGATCCAGGCGGAAAAGATGACATGTCCCGGGCTGGGAAATCCGAAAATGGTTGCCGGGAAGCGGGATATGGAGATCCTGCACGAGCTGCAGGTTTCAGATTATGATCTTTTCACTGAAGGTATTTTGCACGCATTTGAACCGGCGAATTTTCTGAAGAAAATTCATTCCCGGCTTTATCGAAACCTTCCCTGCCCTGTTTTAATGGTCAAAAACCTGGCAAGCCTGGACAAAGGGGTTTTAGCATTGGGAGAAGAAAACGACCTGCCGTCTTGCGTATCGGTTTATTTAAGACTATTTGAAGGGATTCAGGTTGACCTGGACCTGATTTGCTGCCGGTTTGAGGATACGCGGGATGCTGCCGGGCGGGAGGCAACATCCCGGTTGGAAACCGGCCTGCGCGTCGCCGAGAAGATGCTGGCCGAAAAGGGCCATACGCCCAGAGCCAGCCGGGTCGCTCAAGGCGTTGCGGAGTCACTGGATCGATCGGTACGGGATTATGGTTTGGTGGTGGTGTCCCTTGCCCGTGAGAACATAGAAAAAAGCCCCATCGTAGATCTGTTGAGCCGCAACCCCTCTCCAGTTCTGATTGGTTGGCGATGAACTACCCCGCCGCGAGCAGCGGGGTATCAAGCGGAAATTATTATCTCCCAAGGCGCGGGGAATTAAACCCTTGTCCGCCGAAGGCGGATTAAATAGCAGAGGTGATTATGAGAATTCTCGTTGCTGTAGATCAAAATCCGTACAGCGCCCATGCGGTTCGTCAGGTGGCCGGTCTGGCAATGAATACATGGGCCGACATTACCCTATTAGGGCTGCAGCCCAAAAAAAGGACCGTTGCCAACCCAGCCGCATCTATTTCAAGCCGCCGGGAAATTGACCCTGCTCTTTCCAGCGTAATGACTGCCTATCGCGATACGTTTCTCAGCCATTTCGAAGACGAGGCATCCCCCTATACGCAGTTGAAATTTGAATACGAACTGCTGCAAACAGAACCCAACCTTTGGCAGGAATTCTACGTGGGGCGCAGCAGCCGTAAAGATTTCAAGGTGTCCATTCGGCAGGGGAATCCTACCAAAGAGATTCTGGCGGAAGCCGCGCTGGATGGCAGTGATCTTATTGTGCTCGGCTGTGAGAGGGATCCGGCGTGCTTCTGGGAAGAATGGGGCAACGTTCCACAGAAAGTGGCTGCTTCGGCAGCCTGCTCGGTATGGGTAATAAAAAAAGAGAAGGATATTAAGAAAATTCTCTGTTGCCTGGACAATGACCGCGTCAGCCAGGAATCGCTTGAGATGATCGGCCAGATGGTAACCCTTTACGGGGCTGAGCTGGAAATTGTAGGGTTAACACAAGGTGACAGTTTACCCAAAAATGTCGAACAAAAATTGGATGCAATTCTGAAATATTATACCGCCCAAAAAATTAGGCCGTGGATCGAACTGGTGAAGATTTCTTCCCTGGAATCCTTTATCGGCCAGGAAGGGCGTTGGGGTTTGCTGGCGCTCTGGATGGGGGAGAAATCCATTCTGCAAAAAGCTTTTTCCCGCAAGACAGTGGACCGACTGATCAAGGCCGGTGAGTCTTCGGTGCTGATTCTGAGATAAGCCGCCAACGAAAAGAATAAAAATACCGATGTTAAAGTTTTTGCCAAATATCACCTTACAATTAAAATTCAAACTCTTCATCTATCTGGGTATTGCCATCTTTCTTTTAAATATTCCCGTTACCTATTTTGAAATAACAAAACTCAACCGGCATTTGCAGAACCTCGAACGCGCCGAAGATTTATATAACACGATTCTTGAGGTCAGAAGATACGAAAAGAATTTTTTGCTCTACCACGACAGCGACAGTGTCACCGCAAATCGCCTCTATTTCCAGGAGGCGCAAACGCTTTTTGCAGAGATTTCCGATCAATTCAAAAAATTATTTCTTGGATCAGAGGTTGTTTGGCTGGAGCGCACCCTGAATCAGTATGGAGAATTTGAGAAATTTTATAAAGATTCATCTCTTCCGGCCGCCAATGAAAGTATTGCAGCCAAAGTCAGAAGGGCGGGGAAAAATATGGTCGATGCGGCCGACGCTCTCTTGAAAATGCAACGCCGGCGTGTCGGCGAAGCCGCCAAAAATGCTTTGCGATGGCCGCTGATTTTTATGGCCACCATGCTGTTTCTGTTTCTCATCGGCGCCAAAATCGTGATTTCAAAAGTAGTTAAACCAATTGGCTTGATTGAAACGGCAATGGAAAAGGTTGCCCGCGGTGATTTCAGCCCGATTCCGTTTGCCGATAAGAATCAACGGCAGGTGAGCCCTATGGTGGTGGCCTTTAACCGCATGGCTCAGGAACTGGAGGCCCGGGAAGAACAGGTCATCCATTCCCGCAAAATTGCCTCCCTGGGGACCCTGGTGTCCGGCGTTGCCCATGAATTGAATAATCCGATCAACAACATTGTTTTGACCGCCGATGTGCTCAGCAGCAAACGAAAAATGGCCCCGGAAAAACGCTCGCAATTGGTGGACGATATTCTCAAGCAGGCCCTGCGGGCCAGTGAAATCGTCAAGAACCTGCTCGAGTTTTCCCGGACGGAAACCTCGGTCCATAAAGAATTTGAGCTGGCCGGCCTGCTGCGGGAAACCCTGCACATCGCCGAAAATCATATCAAATTGTCGAATGTGACATTGCACGATGAAATAAGCGATAATTTACCCAGAATCAGAGGGAATCACCAGGGCCTGCAACAGGTATTTTTGAATCTGATCACCAATGCCGTGCATGCCACGCAAGACGGCGGAGATCTGACTGTTCGTGCCGATATCGCAGAGGACGACAAAATCAAAGTGGAATTCGAAGACACCGGAACGGGCATTTCAGAAGAGAACCTGTCCAATATTTTCGACCCTTTTTTTACCACCAAAGATGTCGGCCGGGGGACCGGTCTGGGACTGTCGGTGAGTTACGGGATCATCAAAAAGCACGGCGGGCAGATATCCGTCAAAAGCAGGCTTGGCCGGGGAACAACCTTTACCATCGTTCTGCCGGTCCACACAAAGGAGCGATCATGACTAATTCAGGACACACCTGACGAGGTCCGCGCAGTGGCATGGCGGCCGGGATGGTCTATAAACCTGAACCCGGGAGGGGCTTTACCTTTTTGATATTTAAGTCGGAGGAAAGGAGTGCATATGTGGCACATTTATTTGCCGATCGCTCAGCACAGCGTACTTTTACCGGTGATCATCGGTCTGGGTTTTTTGGTCGGTCTGCTGTCAGGTCTTTTCGGGGTCGGTGGTGGATTTCTTATGACTCCCTTGCTAATTATGATTGGAATTCCGCCTACGGTGGCGGCCGCCTCTGATTCGAACCAGATCGTGGCGGCCTCCGCTTCGGGCACTTACGCCCATTACCGCTTGGGCAATGTTGATTTTAAAATGGGCATCTATCTGCTGATCGGCGGTGTACTCGGGGGCACCGGCGGCGTTCAGATCATCAAGGTGTTGCGCCAGCTTGGCAACGCCGACTTTCTGATCCAGATCACCTACGTTGTAATGCTCGCTGTTGTGGGCAGTTACATGTTTATGGAAAGCCTGCAAAGCCTTCGTTCGTCGAAAAGCGAGGATACGACACCGGCGAAACAAAAACAATCGATTTATGCCCGGCTGATCGGTAGTCTTCCCTGGCAGACACGCTTTAAGCGATCGGGAATTGTGCTCTCCCCGGTCGTCCCTCTTGTGCTGGGGGGATTTGTGGGCATACTGGCAGCGATCATGGGTGTCGGCGGCGGTTTTATCATGGTGCCCATCATGATTTATCTCCTCCGAATGCCCATGCACGTCGTCGTGGGGACCAGTTTGTTTCAGATTCTTTTCACCTGCATAAATGTAACCATCATGCAGGCTTACTCCAATCGAACCGTCGACTTTGTTCTGGCGCTTCTTTTGCTGGTAGGCTCCACCATTGGGGCCCAGGTCGGTGCAAAGTTGAGCAAACGGTTAAAAGCTGATCAGCTGAAAATCTTTCTGGCATCCATCGTTCTTATCGTTATGGTCAAAATGCTGGCGGGTCTTTTGCTGCATCCCCACTTTCTTCTTTCCTACTACGGAGGTGATTGATTCATGCTGAACAAAAAAATCACTGCCATATTCATCACGGTTGCCTTTATTCTTTGCGGGGGCATCGCCCTGGCAGCCGAATCTACGACACTAAAAATTATCCCGGCCAAGCTTGGAATCGGGACATTTTTTGCCGGCGAAGACGTGACCCTTTCCGGGTCGCTGCCATCCGATGGCGACATTATTATCGAAGTCATCGGCCCGCAAGAAAATGCGAAATTTAATATCAAAGGCCGGGTCGGGCCTTTCTGGATGAACCGCGCCAAGGTGGTATTGCAAAACGTACCGTTTCTGTATGTGCTGCTTTTGCCCGGCGAAAAAAAATGGGAACAGCTGCCGCCTTCTCTGGAACTCGGGGTGCAGCATCTGAAACAGGATATCGGTATCATTCCTGAAAGCCTCGATCGAGAAAAAATTTTCGAGCAGTTCATTCAACTGAAACGCTTTGAACACCTGTACCTTCAGAAAGAGAATACGATCCACTACTCGAGGGTCAGCCAGGGAGGGAAAATTTTTACGGCAACTTTTCACTTTCCCTCGTCCACCACCCCCGGCGAATACCGGTTCGCAACGACCCTATTGCAGGCCGACAGGGTCGTGAAGCGGTCCGTTCATCCTTTCCAGGTCGAGGAGGTAGGGGTGATCAAAACTATTCATGAACTGGCCTATCATCAAGAACTCATCTATGGTATATTGTGTGTCGTGATTGCGCTGTTCGTCGGAGCCGTCATAGGGCTGGTTTTTGTGCGGGCAGCGGCCCATTGATTAGAGCATTATGCAACCGCTCCAACTGTTTAAAAAATTTTTCGGCCCAAAGGGACGGGATCAGATTCCCTTCGCAGAGCTGTTTAAACGCTTTCAGGATATCCTTCGCAAAAACACCGCGGCCATGGAGCTTATTGCCGACATGGACGGTAAGATGGGCGGGGATTTTGTCTTTGATCGAAAATATTTGAGTGACAGTATAAAAAAATTAAAAGAATTGGTTGTGGGCAACGCCTATGATTTGAATTTTATAACCAACAATCAGTTTCTGGCCATATACGAAGTGATTGAGAGCCTGGCCAACGAACTGGAAGCCGAACTGTCGGGCAAGGTGGTTGTCCGCGAGACGCGGCGGATATATCATTTTCACCAAATCGATGAGGGCACGGAGGATATCGTCGGGTACAAGGCTTATAATCTATCTAAAATGATCCATTTGCCGAAGATATACTTTCCCGACGGGTTCGTGGCCTCAATCGGCTGTTTTCGGGATTACCTGGCCTACAACAATCTTTTTGAGAAGATCGCCACGCTGCTTGAAGCCTGTGAAAAGGAAGATAAAGCGGTTGGCTCCGTATCAAATGCCATTTGCCTCATGATTCTGGGAGGCGATATACCGCCCAATATCCGCCGCGAGATCCTCAACGCGGCCAATAAAATCTGTCATGGAAAATTCGAGGGGTGCTATTTATCAGTTCGCAGCAGTGCCGTGGGCGAAGACGGTGATCTAAGCTTTGCCGGACTGCATGATTCTTACTTAAATGTGCGTTACGGTGAACTGCTGTCGGCCTACAAAAAGGTTCTGGCGAGTCTATACAACTCGGCGAGTTTGGCCTATCGGCGGCAAATGAATCTTTTCCCAATGGAGATGGCCATGCCGGTTTTGTATCAAAGAATGGTGCCCAGCCGGGTGGCGGGGGTTTTATACACCCTTGACCCCAGCAACCCGGAAGGTGCGGAATGCATCGTGAGCGCCAGCTGGGGACTGGGAAGAGTCGTGGTGGAGGGGCAGGCCGCAACAGACACCTTTCGTGTTTTGCGGACGCCGCCCCATGCAATCACGGACCAAAAAATTAGCACCAAAACCTGGATGCTGGCTCCGCTTAAAAGCGGTTCTGCACGAAAGGTTCCGGCGGAATTGCGGAATAAAGCAAGCCTGTCGCCGCAGGAAGCCTCCCGTATCGTGGAAGCGGGCTTAATTCTGGAAAGATTTTTTAAAAAGCCCATGGATGTGGAGTGGAGCATTGATGACAAAGGGCGGCTGTGGGTCGTTCAGGCCAGACCGCTCAGAGTATCCCGCCCCAAACGACCGTTGCGGATGGAGCTTGACGAGGTTTTAAAAAAGCAACGGATCCTGTTGAAAGAAAAAGGGATGATTGCCTACCGGGGCATTGGCGCCGGACCGGTTTGGATCGCCGCCAACAGCGATGACCTGACCCGCTTCCCCGCCGGTTCCGTTCTGGTTTCACACTTCGCACCGCCCCGGCTGGCGGAAATTATCCCCCGGGCCAGCGCGATCCTAACGGATATCGGCACCACCACCGGCCACATGGCCACCGTTGCAAGGGAATTTAAGGTTCCAACAATTGTGGGGACGGGAGAGGCCACCCGGGTGCTCCAGCCCGAACAGATCGTTACGGTCGATGCCGAGCGCAACATCGTTTATGAAGACTGTATTGAGCAGTTATTGCACCACCAGTTGCTGGAAAAACCGGCCTTTGAATTCACCCTGGAATTTCAGGTGCTGCGCAGATTGTTGAAAAAAATCGCCCCGCTTTATCTGACCGATCCGACTGCTGCCAATTTCACACCGAAAGGATGCCGAACCTTTCACGATATCATGCGTTTTGTGCATGAAAAAGCTTTTCAAGCCCTAGCACAGACCGGAGCGGATCCGCGCCATTTTGTGCGCCGCGGCGGCCGGCGGCTGAAATCTCAAATCCCTTTAGACTTGATCCTGATCGATCTCGGCGGCGGGATTGCCGAAACGGCGGGTCGGCAAACCTATGTTTCTCCCGATCAGATCACCTCTATTCCCATGCGGGCAATCTGGGCGGGTTTGAGCTCTCCGCACACCTGGAACCTGGAGCCCATACCGATTGACTTCAAGGGGCTGATGTCCAGCGTGACGCGAGTCCAAGGCTCGGATTTACTGGGAAATAGCCTGCCGGGGGTCAATCTGGGGGTAATCGGCGCCGATTACGTTAATTTAAGCCTGCCGCTGGGTTACCATTTTACGGTGGTTGAGGCTGCAGTCGGTCCCAAACCGGAAAACAACTATATCACTTTTCGATTTGCCGGCGGCGTGACCGATATCACCCGACGGTCCAGGAGAGCGACGCTCTTAATGACAATTCTCGAAAAAGACGGATTTAAAGTGGAGTTAAATGGTGATCTGGTGAATGCCCGCGCGATTGATCTAACAAAAGAACAGATGAGCGGCAATCTTTACCTGATCGGCCGATTAATTGGATTTACGAGACAGCTTGATATATTGCTAAAAAATGATACGGATATCGAACGATATCTCGACAAATTCATGCATCAGGCCGGACAGCCTGATGATAACCAAGACAGCTTTAATAAGGAAGGGTAAAAATGGAAAAGACAACCGTTTGTATTCTGGATGACGAGCCAATTGTCGGCGATCGCTTAAAGCCGGAACTCGAGGACGACGGGTACAGGGTCGAGGTGTTTACCGACAGTGCCAGTGCCCTGGACAGATTAGACCAAACCTGTTTCGACGTCTTCATCACCGACCTGAAAATGGAGGGCGTCGACGGCATGGGGTTCCTGGAGAGGATAAAAGAAAAATGCCCCGGCAGTGAGGTCATTGTGATTACCGGCTACGGTACACTGGAAAGTGCCAGAGAAGCCCTGATAAAGGGGGCCTACGATTTTATCACCAAACCCTTCAGAATTGGCGAGATCCGGGCGGCGGTCAAAAAGGCCAAGAAAAGGGCGCGCCGGCATTCAGAATAACAAAACTGCTGGATCGAATGATTTCGAGCAAATCCAGCCGCAAATTCGGTTGTAATTGTTTGATCAATAATAAAAATAAGTTGACCGGGCTCTGATAATCAGTTTTTCAGGGCGTGAAGTCTTCTTAAGGAGTGCGCTGTTTATGGGGATATTTAAAAAAGCCGAAGGCAACCCGGAGCCCACCGAGATCGATGGGTTTGTGGCGACGGTGCGCGAAGCCCGAATGCCGCCCCCGGTGGAGAAAATCGCCCTCAAAGAGCTTGAAAAGCTCGATAGAACCAGCCCTTCCGCTCCGGAATACACCATCGGCACCAACCATATCGAGTACCTGGTAAGTCTGCCCTGGAACAAAATGACCGAGGACAACCTGGACATTCGGCACGCGGAGTCCATCTTGGACGAAGCCCATTACGGCCTGACAGAGGTCAAAGATCGCATTTTAGAACACCTGGCGGTGCGAATATTGAAGCTGTCCCGCAAACAACACATTTTGGTGGTTGACGATGAGGAAATGACCCGCAAAAACCTGGATCATGTGCTGACCCGAGAGGGCTATGAGGTGATGACGGCCGCCAGCGGTAGCGAGGCCTTGAATCTTTTGAAAAAACATAATGTTGAGGTTATCATTACCGATCTCAAAATGGAAAATGTCGACGGTATGGGGGTACTGGCATCGGCCAAGGAAAAGGATCCTTCCACTGAGGTGATCATGATCAGCGGTTACGCGACGGTGTCTACGGCCGTGGAAGCCATGAAAAAGGGATCTTACTATTACCTTTCCAAGCCGTTCAAGCTGGATGAGATTCGATCCACCGTGAAAGCGGCGCTGTCTAAAAAAAGGGCCCAGTTGGAGTCCCGAGGCCCGCTCCTGTGTTTTGTCGGACCGCCCGGCACCGGAAAAACGTCTCTGGGAATGTCCATCGCCCGCAGCCTGGAGCGTAAATTCATTCGCATCTCTCTGGCCGGCATGAAGGACGAGGCCCAGATCAGAGGTCACCGTCGCAGTTATGTGGGGGCGCTGCCCGGCCGCATCGTCCAGGAAATCAGACGATGCGAGGCGAAAAATCCGGTTTTCATGCTGGATGAAATCGACAAGATCGGCCAGGAATTCAAAGGTGATCCGGCCTCCGCTCTGCTGGAAGTTCTCGATCCGGAGCAAAACAACCAATTTATGGATCATTATCTGGATGTTCCCTTTGATCTTTCAAAAACCATGTTTATTGCCACCGCAAATACCGTCGATCCCATACCCGAACCGTTGCTGGACCGGTTTGAAGTATTATACCTTTCCGGATACACGGAAGTGGAAAAAGAACGGATCGCATTCAGGTATCTCATTCCCAAGGAAATCAGTGCCGCCGGACTTGCCGCGGATTCTGTCCGGTTTTCGGAGGAGGCTGTCCACAAGATCATCAGGGAATATACGCGGGAGGCGGGTCTGCGAAACCTTCAGCGCCAGATCGCATCCCTATGCCGAAAGATTGCCAGAGACAAATTAAACCGTGAATCCGGCGGGGGAACCGCCAGTATCACACCGGATATTGTGGAGACGCTGCTGGGCCCCCAAAAGTTTTATCACGAGGTCACCCAGGCAAAGGACAGAATCGGCGTGGCCACCGGTCTGGCGTGGACCGATACAGGGGGGGAGATCATATTCATTGAAGCCACCAAGATGAAAGGCAAAAGCCAGCTTATTCTGACGGGCTCTCTGGGTAATGTAATGAAGGAGTCCGCCCAGGCCGCCATGAGCTACATCCGCAGTCATACCGGTGATTACCGCATACCGGAAGACTTTTTTGAAAAACATGATATCCACATCCATGTCCCCGCCGGGGCGATACCCAAAGACGGTCCTTCGGCCGGCGTGACAATCGCCGTCGCCCTGCTGTCACTGATCACCGACCGACCGTGCCGCCGGGATACGGCCCTGACCGGAGAGTTGACATTGACCGGCAGGATACTGCCGGTTGGCGGCGTCAAAGAGAAGCTGCTGGCGGCTCACCGGGCCGGGGTAAAGACGGTGGTATTCCCGAGCAAGAACGAGGCCAATCTCAGAGAAATTCCTGAAGAGATCCAAAATGACCTCGAGATAGTCACGATCGATGAATTAAACGACGTGGTTGATCAGGTCTTGAAGTAAACACAACCTATTGCCCGTATCTCAATTGGGCGGCAGGGAAGGGAAATGATGATCATCAAACAGATTGCAATCGGATACATGGACAATTTCAGCTACATCATCGGCTGTGAAAACACCCGCCAGGCCCTGGTAATCGACCCCGGCTCCGATGTCGATCAGATTGTTTCAATCGCCCAAAAAGAAGGCCTTGAAATCGTTACCATCGTCAACACCCATGGTCATGGCGACCATACCGCAGGCAATGCGGCGCTAAAGAAGCGGACAGGGGCCCGGGTTGTCATTCATGAGCTGGACGGCGACCGGTATCCCGCAGCGGAGGTTCTATTAGGCAATGAGAAAACGCTGCAGTTGGGTGATATCGTCCTGGACGTGATTCATACCCCCGGCCATACCCCCGGCGGCATCTGCCTGCATGCCCGGGGCAACCTTTTTACGGGCGACACCCTGTTTGTCGGCGACAGCGGCCGCACCGACCTGGCCGGCGGTGACCGTCCCACCCTGGGTAAATCCATTCGCCGGCTGATGGAACTGCCGGACGATACCGTTGTCTGGCCGGGCCATGATTACGGCCCGACACCGGCTTCGACCATCGGCTGGGAGAAACGCAATAATGTCAATGCCATCGAATACGGGTACTTCGTGCAAGATTGAAAATCAGGGGGCCGCTTCATCATTCCATGTCGAATTCTTTGAAATCAAACCAGTAGCCGGTTTTGCCCATGTAGTCCAGCTCGAATTGAACGGCCTTGATGTGGTTATTTTCGATTTCCAGAAACCGTTCAAACATCGGCCGGGCATCGGCCGGCAGCTCAGCGACCATCTTTCGATAAAAATCACTGGTTTCAACTTCCGCTTTCAGCGCCTTGCTCAGCATTTGCTGTTTGATGCCCAGAAAATCCTTTGTCACCATTGATTTGACCTTGTCAGCTTCCTGATTAATGCTTTCCTGATCCGGAATGGCGGATGCCAGTTTCCCGGGTTGGATGGCGCCGGTCTTTTGAAACTGCGCCAGCTTGTGTTCCAGGTAATCAATATGGTGCTGTTCGTCCTGGGCCAGGGTTTCAAATATCCGCTGGCCCACCGCGTCACCAACCGCCGCCATTGCTTCGCGGTAAATGTCACGGATCCTGATTTCATACTCGATAGCCGTTTTAATCGCTTTTTCGATAGTCATCTCATGCCCTTCTTTTTTTCTATTTTTAGGCGTGCATGATTTTAACCATGTCACCTTTCAACATAAGCAATAAATGGCCCAAATCAATTATGCTGGAAAAACAAGCTTTTTGAAAATACCCGGTGGGCCGCTACCACCATGGATATTCACGCCGGTTGCCGCCAGGGGCAGCTTGCCATTGACCGCTGCAATGATTAATCTATTTTTTAGCGGAAGAAAGACCGCTGAAAAAAAATGGGCCCATGGCGCGGCCTAGTGTTTTTTAAGGCATTTCATCATTGGCCCCTGGAGGCTGACATGAAAAAAGGAAACCAACAAAATCCCCAGAATGATTATGAATGCGACAGTCGCTGCGTACATGAATATGTCGAGTGCATCGAGGCCGAAGATGGTGCATCCATCTGCAAGACCCGCGAGCAAAACTGTTTCAGCGAGTGTCCCCTATAACTGACGGAAGAACCCTTGCAAAAGGAGGCTCGATGCGAGCCTCCTTTTTTTCTTACTGCGAATGATCGTGGACTTCCTTTCTTAACTGGCGCTTGAGAATTTTGCCGGCCGGACTTTTCGGCAGTTCACTGACAGCCCGGAACTCCTTGGGGACCTTGAAGGCCGATATGCGGGATTTTAAAAAAGCCTTCAGAGCGTCAGGGTCGATTTGCTCACCCGGCCGGGCAACAATGAAGGCCGTTACCTTCTCGCCCCACTCGGGGTCGGGCAGCCCGATAATCGCGCATTCTTCCACTTCCGGCCTGGCATACAGCACGTCTTCCACTTCTTTGGGGTAAACATTTTCCCCTCCCGTAATGATCATGTCTTTGAGCCGGTCCACGATGTAAAGATAGCCGTCCGAATCAAACCGGCCGATATCTCCGGAACGAAACCAGCCGTCCTCCCAGAAGGCGGCCCGGGTTCCTTCAGGATTGTTCAGGTAACCCGGCATGATATTCCGGCCCCGGGCGCAGATTTCTCCCTCCTGGCCCTGCTCAAGGACGTGGCCGTCCTGATCTCTGATTTGAATTTCCACCCCGGCCGCGGCCGTTCCGACCGAGCCGATCACATGGCGATAGTAATGATTGTAGGTCACCACCGGGGCGGCCTCGGTCATTCCATAGCCTTCATAAATGGCCAGTCCGGTTTGCTCTTGCCATTGGCGGACGGTTTCTGCGGCCATACTGGCGGCGGCTGAGAAGCAATATCGCACCTTGCCCAGTCTTTGGCGCAGGCGATCAAGGCCCAGAAACCTGGTGTAAATTGTCGGCACGGCGAAGAGCTTGGTCACTCTGCCCGCTGCCAGCAGTCCCAGGACTTGGTCCATGTCAAAAGCCGGCAGCATCTCGAGGCAGCCTCCGCTCAAAATTGTGGCATTCATAATATGCATCTGGCCGAAGACGTGATTGAAGGGCAGAAAGCACAGGGCCCGGTCCTCGGGTGTGGAGCGTTCGTTAAAGACGACGTTGTGGATGGACGCATTGATATTTTCATGACTGAGCATAACGCCCTTGGGTGTACCCGTGGTTCCGCCGGTGTAAAGAATGACCGCGATATCTCCCCGGTCTCTATCCAGTGCCTTGAATGCTGCGGAGCCGAGTTCGGTCAGTTGTTTCATATCCAGGTCTCCGCCGGGGCAGACAATCTTTTCCAGACTGCCGGATGCCCTGAACCCCTCCAGGAGGTCAAGTTTCTCGGCCGCGGTGAAAATCATCCTGGGTCGGCAATGGTTGAGCAAGAGAGCAAGCTCGTCCCTGCTCAGTTGGCTTGACAGGGTCACCGGTACGGCCCCGGCCTTGAGTACGCCGAAATAGAAGGCGATCCAATCACCGGAGTTGGGCGCGTAAATTCCGATGTGGTCACCGGGCTGAACTTTAAGGTCGATGAGAGCTGTGGCCACCCGGTTCGCCTTACGGTTTAGCCGGTCATAGCTGGTTACAGAATCCCCTTCGCTGATAACCGGTCGGTCCGGAAAGAAGAATGCCGACCATTCCAGATTGGTTGCAATGTTCAATGTCTGATCTCCGTTATGTGTGCGCACCGATTCAAGTCGCGCTGTATAGAAGTGGTCTTAAGACCACTTTTCTAATTCCTTAATTTTAATGTCGGCAGGCAATTGCTTGATTCCGTATTCCAGTTTAAGGGCGTCGCCTTTGGTCATTTTACAACTGGCAACCACCAGTTCAACCGGTCGGTGGGAATTGGTATATTTGGACCCCATGCCCGAATTGTGTTCGATTACCCGCTTTTCAATATTATTGCTGATCCCGCAGTACAGGGAGTTGTCTGAACAGCGCAGCAGATAGACGACCCACTTTTTTTCGTTCATTTTTCCTTCACGCTTTGGTGAGAGGAGCCAAAAAAAACCCCATATCTCAATGCGAGAAACGGGGTTGTTGATTATAGATGTCGGCGACCTCGTGGTTTGGGTTTAGCGCTTATAAATTATCAAAAAATTTTTAGCATAACCGTCGCCCTCCCGTCAATCATCTATTCATACCTGGAATTTGCAAAATTCAGGTTAGACCTTGCCGGTAAATATCAGCGGCAGCAACAAAAAATAGACTGCCGCGCCCACCGCTACAAGGCCGGTGGAGTATTTTAAAAATCTGGACCGATCATCGGGGTAGTGTCTAAGCACCCGTTTGCCCTCGAGATAATCTATGGCATTGTCGATTACAGTCCGTTGAAAAGCAGACATAGTCGGTTTCTTGCAGTGCGGACAAAATTCCAGGTATTTGTCTATATTCCTTGAATTGTAGTGGTATCGGCTGACATATCTGCCCTGGGAACTGATGGTTTCATCTTCATTTTTCTTCATTGTGATCGGCAGAAGAATCAAGGACTTCTCTTCGGCCCCGACCGTAGAATCATTCTCGGAGCAATTTTCATCGATAATTTTTTTTTGGCTCTCTTTCATAACAATACCCCCTGTGTAAAGTTGACTGAAAATGAAGAACAACATTTTATAATCAGGACGTTGGCGGAAACTGCTGGCGGGCAAATTTACAGCGAAAACCTGGTATTAAATTGATTTCCTCAGGGTGGCACCCATCCTGGACCGCGAGTCCGGAATTCGGCCTATTCTTCTTCTATTTTTGAAAAGCAGTATAAAAACCCTAAATGCAAAAACCATGCAAAATTAGAAGGTTGTGGTGAATTCGCAATTAACCATTTGATTTAATACAGTTAACCAATATTTTGCCGAACCTGGATCATCGTCTAGGGAAAGCGATTCCAGAAGATCTAGGAAATAAAATTCACAATTTTGAGCAATTAACTCAAAAACAGGGTTTTGAAAAACATTAAAAATGCTTTCTTGGAAGGAGCCGATAAATCTGCTAAAAGAGCGTGCATGAAAAGATCGATACTCAGACTGGTTGGCGGATGGGCCGTATTCGTTTCTGCTTTCTGTTTCTACCTCTCGACAGTCGTGATCCGGTGGTCCCAGGCCGAGGTGTCGATTGCCCCCTCATTCTTTGTCTTTGCCAGATTTCTGCTGGGGTCTCTGGTGGTCTGTGCCATTATGATCTACCGCCGCCAACTGCCGCGTCCCCGCAGCTATCATCTGCTGCTGGGAAGAACCGTGTTTAACTGCGTGGCGGTGTACTGTTTCTATATGGCCGTAGAATTTACCTCGGTGGCTGAAGCCAATATTCTGAACATGACCTATCCGGTTTTCGTGGCGCTGATCTCCTGGGCCTTGCTCCGCGAGCAGCGCGATCCGGTGGCGATGGTCATGGTTGCGGTCGCTTTCGCCGGTATCTGGCTTATCCTGGCCCCCGAAAAGCTTGACCTTAAAACCGACAACCTCTGGGGTCTGGCTTCAGGCCTTTCAGCCTCCGTGTCAATGACGTATTTAAATGTCAGCCGGCAGGTTCACGACACCAATACGGTTCTTTTTTTCATGTTCGGCCTGGGGGCCCTGCTGATTTTTGCCGTTTTTCGTGGGGATTTTTTCTGGCCGGATCCACAGGAGCTGTATTACCTGGGGCTATGCGCTGCATCCGGTGTCGCCGGACAGTTTCTTCTCACCATTGGTTTCCGCCATGTCACCGCCGTGGATGGAAGTATTATTTCCTCGATGCGAATTTTACTGGCGGCCCTGCTCGGCCCCTTTGTGGTCGGCGAGCTTCCCTTAAACGCCGCGGGCTGGGCGGGAGCACTGCTTTTATTCGGCGCTAATGCCGTGCTGGCGGTACGTCGCAACACCCAGCAGTAGATCCAAGAGCTCAGGGCGGGCCTGTTTTGAGTTTTGTTCCTTCAAGCCAGGCAGCCCGGGCTTGCATATCTTTATAAGGGTGATTATTCTGTTCTCTATCGGATCGGTGTGCCAAGCAGCTTCCCCATCCCAAACCGCTGGAATTGATTTCAGCCCTGACGCTCAAGGCCTTCAAAAGGGGCGGATAACCGGAGGATATTGCCATGAACAAAAGATTTTTTATCAAGACCATCCTGGTGATTGCAATCAGCATGTTCGGCCTTTGCGGGCAGGTTTTCGCTGATACCAGCGAACTGATCGGCCAGTTGGTCAATTTACTCGGCGTAACCCAATCCCAGGCCGAGGGAGGGGCCGGTGCCGTTTTCAAAGAAGCAAAGAACAACATGAGCTCCGGGGATTACTCCCAGCTGCTCGGCGCTGTTCCCGGTATTGATTCATTGATTAAAGCCGCCCCCGAAAGCGGCGGTTTGGCCGGCAAGGCGTCATCGCTATTTGGCAATTCAGCCAATTCCGCAAAGGGGATGGCGGGATTGACGGATAGCTTTTCTAAACTGGGGCTGTCGCCGGATATGGTTGGCAAATACACAAACGTAATTCTGGATTTCGTTCAATCCGAGGGCGGCCAACAGGCAATGACGCTTCTTAAAAATGCGTTGCTGTAAGCCTTTGACGGCGACAGCCAGTGGTGATTCGACGATCTCAGAGAGCAGATCCCTATTCCATATGAGAAAAAAAGAGGGCAAGTGGAACACGCTTGACGGGGTGTTAAAAGAGATTTGGGCAATGCTCGACCGGGGTGCAACCCATTACCGAGACCCGTTTCACTGGCCTGTCCTGGGAACGAGCGGGAAAGACGGTGTCCGCTTGCGCTGTGTGATCCTCAGAGACTTCTTAATGCCTGACCGGGTTCTGGTGTGCCACACCGATGCCAGGGCCGCCAAGGTTGAAGAGATATCAAACGCTGCCAAAGTCAGCTGGCTGTTTTATCATCCCAAACGAAAAGTTCAATTAAGAATATCAGGGCATGCAAGCCTGCATGCCGATGACCCTTTCGCTGACCGGCAATGGGCCGGTACCGGAGTATCCAGTCGCCTCAACTACTGCGCCAGCCAGCCACCCGGCACCCCCATCGACAGTCCATCCTCAGGGTTGCCCGATTTTCTGCTCAATAAAGCCCCCACCCTTTTAGAAACTGAAAAAGGCCGTCAAAATTTTACAGCCATTTCCTGTCGAATTGATTCTATCGATTGGTTGGTTTTACGCGTATTGGGAAACCGAAGGGCCCGATTCGAATGGGATGAATCCGGACTGAATGCAAAATGGCTGATCCCATGAAACTTGATAGCCTTGCCCGATACCGGGCTTTTATCAGTCGCTTAATAAAGGGTCCTGCCGGTTTTTATTCCATTTGACCCCCAACATCCCCGGCATTATATTTAGAAGCTGGCTCAAAAGCGGGATCACCTATTTTTAAGACAACTCCTGTCAATAAAGCATACCTTCAATTGACGGCGGAAGCTGATGGAAATTCGACCGGCCCAAAAAACGGATGCCCGTTCCCTGTCCCGTATCTACGTGCAAACCTGGCAGGATACCTATCTAAGTGTGATACCCTATGGTTATCTATCATCAATGTCGATTCCCCGGAATGAAAAGGCCTTTTTCCATGAACTCAGCCGCAAGCATATCATCAGTTTCGTCGCCGAAGATGCGGGCCGGGTGGTTGGCTTTATTACCGGTGGTTACGAGAGAAATGGGGATGAGATTTACAGCGGTGAAATCTACACCCTGTACGTGATGAAAAATCTTCAGCGAAGGGGCCTTGGTACCCGGCTTGTTTCAGCGTTGGCAATTGAGTTTAACCGGCTAGGTATATATTCGATGCTGGTGCGGGTTCTAAAACTCAATCCTTACCGGCGATTTTATAAAAAAATTAACGGCATCTATCTTAAAACCGAAAACCTGCCCTTTGCGGTCGAGATCCTGGATGTGGAAACTTACGGCTGGCTGGATACAACCCTCATCGACGATTAGACCCTGAAGAATACGGGGCCGGTGTCGGCACCGTTTGTCCTAAGATTCATCCAGTCTGAATTCAACTGTTTTTAGACATGGCTGGCTTTTTTTAGTCACTGGGGATGCTTAAAAGCATCCCGACAGTGAAAGACAGGGCGCAATTGCCTGACCCGCATTCAAAAAATCTTTCCTGTAATCTGTCAATTATTTGACATTATTGGATATTTTCTTAAACAAGCATGCATAATTAGATATAATTATCTATAATTTAACCTGCTGATATAATAGGGTATTTTTGGTGCCGCTTATGTTGTGGCACGGTTTTTGAATGATTTTAGTATGTTAGATTTTTTTAGGACCATTCGATTGACCGCCAACTGCATTATTGAATTTCGAAAGGATAAATAAAATGCAATTAGCAAAATTTAGAAACAACATTTCAGGGCCAACCATAGAAAAATTTGAAGCAGAAACCGGCGACTCATCTGTAAAAGGTAAAACGTTTTTGCTGATTGATGATGAGCCCATGGTGACAGACATATGTGAGATGATGCTCAAAGCTTTAGGGCATGATGTCCTAAAGGCCTACAGCGGATCAGAAGGTATAAAAATTTATGAGGCCAATAGAGACCGGATTGATCTTATCATTTCTGATTTTAACATGCCCGGGATGAATGGCCAGGAAGTCGTCGATAAATTACGGGTAATAGATCATGGCGTCAAGGTATTGCTCTCAAGCGGCGGCCTGAGCGTTGCACACGAAGAAGACGCTGTCTTTAGAGGGTTTAACGGATTTCTCCAAAAACCCTACAATATGAATACCCTGTCTGATAAGATTGCAGAAATCTTAAATTGAAAAAAGCAGGGTTGCGCCCTGGTCAGCAATCCGAAAAGTGATTAATTCACCGGCCGGGATTTGATACAACGGATCTTTTGGGGCTTTTCGCCTTTATCTGGGCTGATCTCCCCTGGTCACAAACCCTATCGGCAACAGTTTTGTGATCTGACCGGTTTCATTTATTTCAACGGCTGCCGCCCGAATTGCGGAATACCATACGCCGACATCATTGCCGGCAGGGTCTAAAATGACAAATCCCCACGGCTCGATGGCATTCCCCTGGCCTTGAAGGGAAACCTTGTCGATCAATGCGCGGAAGTCTGGCGATTGAGGATCAATTGCCACCCACAGCTTTGAATCCAGCACGTAGCGATCCTTTATTCCGACAATGACAATAGGCCGGCCATAGGTTCCCCGGTAGTAATATTTGTGGCCCGGCAAAATCTGATAGGTTTCAAAGCTCTGGGTAACCTCCGGCCGTGACTTTAGCGTCCCATAATTTGACGATGAGCAACCGCTAAGGGCGAAAAAAATAACGGAAAATAAAACAATTGCATTCTGCAACCTTCCCCTGCTTGGTCCGGTCATAATCATTTCTCCAATTTTCTTAAGTTAAAAAAGAGATGTTTCAAATTGCACCCTGTCTTTCGGGCGTTTCATCCGCTCTGATCACATAAAATATTTGGCTTTCCGATCCTAATCGATGGGTTTTA
>Ga0210112_1000008_pt1 | contig 54364 bp, 49 predicted proteins | sample Joice_ThreeSqC_D_FD_184875 | JGI IMG/M metagenome (GOLD analysis project Ga0210112, IMG submission 184875) | Wetland microbial communities from San Francisco Bay, California, USA, that impact long-term carbon sequestration - Joice_ThreeSqC_D2... | ecosystem: Environmental > Aquatic > Marine >... | reverse complement strand
AACCCGCAACAGTCACCAGGATCAGCTCGCATCAATGCTCAAATCATTCCGATCGTAACCAAATTCCACCAAAAGCTTTTTTGCCGTTTTGACAACCTCGTCGGGAGTCATTTTAGTTTCGACAAATATGTCTGTTCGTTTTATCTTTTCGGGTATCCGCAGCTGATCTGAGTAGCGCGAAAAGCATGTTTTCTGATCGTCGGATATCCACAGAACTTTTTCGAAATCTTTGGTATGGTTGGTGACAAAATATTCACAGAGTGTTGCGAGGGCTTCATCCCAGGCGCGAACCGGGTAACTTTTACCATTAAAGCGAAACGAGCGAATCGACTTATCCGCAAAGGATTGACTAATTTCCAGTGGTTCTTTTTTAGGGAGAGCTGTCGGTTCTACTGATGCCAGTTCATCATCCAAATCCAGGATGTCGGTAGCCATGGTGGCAGAAGGCGGTGCTGCGCCGGTTGCGGCGACGCTCTTTACCAGCCATTTGTCCATATGACTATCCAAAAACTTTTGAATTGATTTGGTGTCGACTTTATACCGGCAGAGCTTTTCGGTTTGTTCACTCAGCAGTTCGACAAATATTTTGTTGGGTTGGGATATGATCTGGTTCCAAGCTTCGGGCAGAAAATTTGCCGCCAATTTCTGCCGTTTTCTCTGGAAAAGGGATTTGGCCGCTTTCAGTGACTGGCCTTTGGCGACTTTTGTTTTGGATATTAAATCAATCAGATTGGGAACAAATGAATCCGGTTTTTGTTTTATCAAATCAATGGAATAAAACCATTTTCGCTGCCAGTTGCCGGTGGCTGAAATCAAATAAAACCACCAGGTGATGCCGTTGGTCAGCACCGCCAGGTTAACATCTTCCCGTGATGCAAGATTAACCAACGATTTCTGATGATTATCGAGTTTTGCATGGACCCTTTTAACGTCGATAAAAACCTTATTGGTGCTCTTGATTCGCAGGGCATAGGACACATTGGTAGAGTTGGCCGAATAATCCGGATAAACTTCTTCCACATTAAAAATGTCCCATCCCAAAAATGACAGCAGCCGCAAAACAACCGCCTGTTTCGTCGACGCCTCATCAAAAGCCGCTAATTTTTTGTTGGATTTCAGTTCTTCAATAAATGATACAATCTTTTTTTCCATGCTTTCCTCCGGATACGCCCTCAACGCGAAAAGGCCGAACGTCACACCATCACGGTGCGAAAATAGAATTCTATAATTTTATCGGTTAGTAAGGGCAAAACTTGAGAAAATTTCAGTGCATGGGAATGAATTTGTTGTTTCAAAGGCTTTTGCGTAGAAGCGTGGGGAATTAATTTGGTTCAATAAATACGATAACTTAAAGGATACTTTGATCATTTAAATCCATTTGATCTGATCGAGACGATAACGGATAAATATCGTTTTCCCTGGAAATAGAGTGTGCTCCTTGCCCTGTTGAGAAGTTAACTCCACTGTGAAGGACAGATCCCCGACAAGAATAGCAGCAAATAATTGGCCCGTTTTTCTCTCCAGGCTGAGCCGGGAAACGGTGCCTCCCAGGACAATATCTTCCCCTGCAATGGTTGAGCCGTCTTCGCTGACAAACCAGACATCAATTACGGCGGCCGCTTCTTGATTTGGGGGTGCGGGCACCAGCAGGCGTTGGCCGTCGGATAAAATCTTGCCCCATTTTTCTGTTCCCAATTTTTGCCAGGGCCCGAAAATTATTGTCTCACGGCCTGTTCCAAAAATTCTACCCTTGAATAAATGCAAGATCGCGTCACAGATTTCATAAAGCCACTGCCAATCATGACTGGCAATAATGAGCGTGGTGCCCAATTCCTGGCGTGCCCGGAGCGATGCTTCCTTAATAAGCTGTGCGCTGGCAGCATCTACGCTGGCGGTCGGCTCATCCAGTAAAAGGACTTTGGGCTTTAATGCCAGTCTGGCTGCCAATGCCACACGCTGAGCCTCACCACCCGAAAGTGCAGACCACGGTCTGCGGACAAAATCCTTAAAGGGTAAGCCGACCAGAGAAAGGGCTTCCTTGGCCCTCTGGCCGACATCCATGCCATTGCCTCTCAGTTTAAGACCATATGAAACGTTATTAAGAACGTTGCGTTTCATAAGAAAGGGCTCTTGGGGGAGTAAGGTAACTTGAAATCGGGCTTCGTCCGAAAACGGTTCAACCAGGCGGCCGTTAAATAGAATTTTTCCCTGGGTGGGCCTTTCAATTAGACCCAAGAGTCTTAAAAGTGAGCTTTTTCCGCTGCCGTTTGGACCTACGAGCCCAACGATGGATGCCGGTTGAACTGTCAGGTGTTCAATTGATAGAACAATTTTACCGGCATAGGAATGATTCAGTGATCGGATCTCATAGATTGGCGTGTCCAATACTAATCCCTTCGGCGTAAAAATGAGACTGAGACATTAACCGCAAATGCAATGGCTAAAAGCACCAGGCCAAGGGCGACTCCCATACCGAATTGCCCCTTGTTGGTTTCCAGTGCGATTGCCGTTGTAATGGTACGGGTATGCCACTTGATATTACCCCCGACCATCATCGAAATCCCCACTTCCGTCATAACCCGTCCATAGGCGGCGATGGCACCGGCCAGGATGCCGTGTCGCGCTTCCCACAGGCTACTGATAAAAAGCTGCCGGCGATTGGCCCCCATGGACATGATCGTAATTCGAAGCTTAGGGTCCAGGCTTTCGACAGCCGTAGCGCTCAGGCCGATCACGATGGGCAATGCTAAAATCGTCTGGCCGATGGCGATACCCGGCAGGGTGAAAAGTAGAGCGAAGTTTCCCAGGGGACCGCGATGGGTTAGAAAGGCATAAACGAGCAGTCCGATAAACACGGTCGGCAGGGCCATCATCGTATCCACAATTGTTCGTAGCGGTTTTTTCCCCCTGAAGTCAAAATAGCCGAGGCAAAACCCAAGAGGTATCCCGATGAGCAGGCTGCTGCCGATTGAATAGCTCGACACCGTGACAGTGGCCCATATCGCCGAATAAGTTTCAGCATTGCCACTCAGCAATAAATCAAAGGCCTGGAAAAATCCTTCCAATAAGAAATTCATGACAGTCCGCTACATTTTTGCATTCGGTGTAAATAATTGTTTTCCTAAAAGTTTAAAATCCTTTATCAGCTGTTGAGCCTCGGCCCCTGCGATCCATTCGCTAAATTGCGTGGCCAGGTCGTATTTGGCTTTTGCACAGTGCTTGGGGTTGACCGCAATCACGCTATACTGATTCAACAATGCGGCGTCACCTTCCACCAGGATCTTGAGGGGCGGATTGCCCTTCAGGTTGTCTTCATATTTAATGTAGGTGCCCCGGTCGGTCATCGTATAGCCGCTGCGTTCCGCCGCAATATTGATGGTAGCCAGCATCCCCTGGCCGGTCTGAACGTACCAGGTTTCCTTCTCCGGGACCGGCAGTTCTGCCGCTTTCCACAGGGAAAGCTCCTTCTTGTGCGTTCCGGAATTGTCTCCCCGGCTGGCAAAAATTGCCTGTTGCGCTTTAATCGCCTGCAGGGCATCTTTTATGGATTTTCCTTTCAGGGCGGCAGGATCCGCTGCAGGCCCGATGATGACGAAATCGTTGTACATGATTTCACGCCGATCCACCCCAAATCCGTCGGCCACGAATTTTTTCTCGGCCGCCGGCGCATGCACCATGAGAATATCCACATCGCAGTTTTCACCCAATTTGAGCGCTTTGCCGGTGCCGGTCGCCGTCCATTTTACCTCAATGCCGGTTGCCTCTTTGAATTTGGGAATCAGATAATCCAGCAGGCCGGTGTTGTCCGTGCTGGTGGTGGTGGCCATCAAAAGCACTTTTTCTTCAGCCAGAGAGCTTACAGGTAAGAAATACACAATCAATGCCAAGCAAATTACTGCCAAAAATAATCGTTTCATCCTTCACTCCTTTTATTATTGAGAAAAGTTTTTGTTTCTTTTCTTTCATCGTTTCCGGGGAAAATCATCCGGCCGCTTAGCTGGACATCGTAACCCTGCAGTGATTCAGCAAGCTTGAAAAAATGCTTCTCATGCAAAAGGCCTATAAAATTCTGAACACTGGCATCAAAAAAACGTTCTTTAAAGACCATCAGGTCGTAGCGTTCCCAGCGCAGGGGCACAAAGTCGAGATTCAGCAAGCCGGCAACGGCATGGATGCCGAGGCCGGCATCGGCGCGGTCGGCCAGTATCTCGAGCCCGGCATCCAAATGGCGCTGGACTTCGTTGTTATAGCCGCCGATTTTATCCGCACGCACGGCGGCTTTTTTCAATTCCTGATCCAGCAGCAGCCGCGTGCCGGTTCCCAATGGACGGTTCACAATACGGATCCCCGGTTGACCGAGGTCGGCAACCGCCTTGATTTTTTTGGGGTTACCCTTTTGCACCAGAATGCCCTGCTCGCGTTTGCAAAAGTTCACAATCGCCGGCATGCGTTCAAGTTCCCGGCTGGCAAATTCAAAATTGTATTCATCTCCATTTTCCTGGAGCAAATGGCTGGAAGCGATGTGGCAGGAATTTTGCCGCAGCGCCTGCAATCCGCCCATGCTTCCCAAATTGCCGAATACGGCAATATTGCCGTGAAAATTTGCATTGTAGATCGATATCACCTTGTCCAGTAATAGGTCATTGCTGCCGGTGATGATCAGCACTGCCTGGGAGACTGAAGGGCTCTCAGCTGTCTTGGGATAATTGACGGTATTGGTCTCGATCCACTGCTGTACCAGGTTTTTCGGAAACAACCATTTGCCCGTAATTTTGGATGCCGGCAGCCCTTTTTCGGAAATAAGACTGTAGACCATCTTTTCGTTGATGCTCAAAAATTGAGCAACCTCTTTTGTGGTTAATAGTTGGCTCATGGGCTTATCCTTGCTGTGTACGTCTCTTTGGTCTCATTTTTGTATCGAAAAAGATGATCCCCAATTTTTAAAGTTTAGCAACCCATGCTAGTGGTCGTATTGCTTAGCATAGGCAGCATCATTATACAGCCCCTCACCGTATTCTTTTATCCCGAAATTGTGGATCAGGCTTTGCCCTTCCTCCGAAACGACGAAATCAATGAATCTGGCGGCATAGGCTTGTCCGGCCGTTGCACCTTCAGGCTGGCACAGGGTGTGATAGGTGTTAATCAGAAAGGGATCGCCGCGGAAGAGTATTTTGAGGTTGTTCATTTCCTTTTTGGCGGCCACCCAGGTGCTGCTGTCGGTCATAAAATAACCCTCCTGTTCGTTGGCCTGCTGCAAAGTGGCCATCATAAAGGTTTTGGTAACTGCATACCAGTCGCCGGCCGGCTGGATGTCGGCCTGTTTCCAAACGGCCATTTCTTTTTTATGGGTGCCTGAGTTATCGCCCCGGGAAAAAAATTTAGATCCGGTTTTAGCGATATCTGCATAAGCTTCGGCCGCGCTTTTGGCGTTTGCGATATGGGCCGGATCATTTTTTGGACCGACGATGTAAAACTCGTTGGATCCGATCAGATTCCTTTTGATCGCCCAACCTTCGTTGACTGCTTGTTTCTCGGCAGCCGGTGCGTGCACCATTACCATATCAACCTTTTTTTCTTCGAGCAGCTGCAAGGATTTGCCGGAACCTGCCTTTTGCCAGCACAACCTGGTGTCATTTTGGGGGTTAAATACCTCGGCAATGGCTTTTAGCATCTCAAGCTCACCAGGGCTTCCGGTTGCAAGGCTAAAGGCGTAAGTACCTGTCCCATAGACAGCCGTGCATTCGTCACCGGCTAATAGCGGCAGAGTCACCAATACGCTTAAAACAAGTGTCAGTACCAAATACGCTAGAAATTGTCTTCTTTTAATCATTTTGTTACTCCTTTATAGTATTCAAAATAATTTATGATATATTCCTCTGTCGCTAAGACGAAAAGAAGCATGGGTGATTTCTGAGCCCAGAACCACCCATGTATGCAAAGTAAACGACGGGAGTTCGTTCACGGGAGTTGTATATAGCAGGAAGTATTTTATTGTGTCAATATTGATATAGTTTATTATTGATAGTTTTTGTAAAAAAATTATATACATAATTTCATAATTACTTAAAACAACCAATAATAACACATTATGGGTTTATAATTTTAAAAACCAAGTTAGCCCTGGTAGTACCTTTGCGATCCGATCAAAGATCTGGATCGAAGACATGGAAGGCAACGTCGTGTTTGGGCTCGGGCGCTATCGGATCTTGGACATGATTGGTCGTTTGGGTTCGATGCAGGCGGAGATGAATGTTAAATGGAGCAAATCCCGAGCAGGCGTGCCGAGCCCTATCTTTTGTGCATCCTAATAGTAGCCCGCCTTCGCCGTTGGCTTCGACGCGGCAGCCTTCGTTTTTCACTCCGTTAATATAATCCAATCCAATTAGTTATGAAAAAAGTCTTGACAATCCTTCCGGCAGCCACTAATGTTGTTATGAGAATATGCTCATAATATGCAGCCACAATTATCCAAGATATATACATAATATTAAATAGTTATTTGGATCTTCCTAAAACCCAAAGCAAAGGTACTGTAGAAAGCCGGCGTTAAAATAATGACCGGCGCAGCCGGAAAATACGCACTGTGCGTAACTGGCGGTGGGCGCTTTTTATCTGGCGCTAACCAACTGGCAGGACCTTCAAGGCCAGCCCTGGAAGAAACTATTTCAAAGATGAGGAGGAACCTCCAATGGCAGATGAAAAAAAAGCAGCCGAAACCAAAGAAAGAAAATTGGCCGATCCAGTCGCCGCATCAATCGATGTTGCGACCCAACAGATGATCCAACGCTCCCATGAACTGGGCATTGAAACTGCTTTTGACAGGGCCGTAACAATGAAGCCCTGCAACATCGGCACCCAGGGGATTTGTTGCAAGAACTGCGGCATGGGACCCTGTCGTCTCCCATTGCCAAAAGGGGGAATCGAAGGTGAAGACACTCGCAAAGGTATTTGTGGTGCGACGCCCAATACGATTGCCGCACGCAACTTCATCCGGATGATTGCCGGCGGCGCCGCCGCGCATTCGGATCATGGACGTTCGGTGGCCGAAGTTTTTAGGTCCGCTGCCAGAAAAGAAACGGAGGCATACACGATCAAGGACACCCGCAAACTTTTGCAAGTCGCACCATACCTGGGGGTGGAAACCACCGTTGAGGTCGACGGTAAAACGCTGGATCGAGATATTGGTGAAATAGCTGTGGAAGTGGGTGAAAAAGCGCTGAAGGAGTGGGGCAAGTCCGAAGGCGAATTGCTCTATTTAAAAAGAGCGCCAAAAGCCCGCTATGAAATCTGGAAAAAGCAGGGGGTTCGGCCCAGAAACATCGACCGGGAAATTGTTGAAATCATGCACCGGACGCACATCGGGGTCGATCAGGATTATAAAAACCTGATGAAACAGGGAACCCGGGCCGCAATTGCCGACGGATGGGGAGGCTCGATGTTGGCCACTGATCTTCAGGATATTCTTTTTGGCACACCCTATCCGGTGGCATCGGAAGCCAATCTGGGTGTGATGAAAGAAGACATGGTCAATATTATTATTCATGGTCATGAACCGGTACTTTCTGAAATGATTGTGGCGGTGGCCCAGACCAAAGAGATGAACGATTATGCAAAATCAAAAGGCGCCAAGGGAATCCAGCTGTCCGGAATCTGCTGTACGGCCAATGAAATGCTGCAGCGTCACGGCGTGCCCCTGTGCGGCACATTTTTGCAACAGGAACTGGCCATTATCACCGGGGCCTGCGATGCCATGGTGGTTGACATTCAATGTATCTTTCAGAATCTGGCCAATGTCGCCAAATGTTTTCACACCAAGCTGATTACGACCCACCCCATCGCGCGAATGGAGCAGGAAAATGTCGTTCATATCGAATTTGACGAACACCATGCCCTCGAAGATGCCGAAAGGATTGTCAGGCTGGCCATCGACAATTTCGAAAACAGGGGCACAGAAGTGATGATCCCCAAGCAAAAGGCTCCTATTGTGGCCGGCTTTGGCGTTGAATCTGTTGAGTACCACCTGGGCGGTACATTTCGCGGTTCTTACTACACCCTGAATGACAACATCATCAACGGCCGTATCCGGGGTATCGGCGGGGTGGTGGGCTGCAATAACGTTCGTACCCGGCATAATGACGGCCATCTAACGGTGGTCAAAGAACTGATCAAAAATGATGTGATCGTTCTCACTACAGGCTGCAATGCCATTGCCTGTGCCATGGAGGGGTTGCTGGCCCCTGAATCCGCCAAAGTTTTCTGTGGCCCCGGACTGGCCGAGGTCTGTGAAACCGTGGGCATTCCGCCGGTTTTGCATTTGGGCTCCTGCGTGGACAACAGCCGAATCCTGTTGGCCGCCACCGAAGTGGTCAAAGCCGGCGGGCTGGGCAATGATATCTCCGACTTGCCGGCCGCTGGCAGCGCTCCGGAGTGGATGAGTGAGAAAGCCATCAGCATTGGCCATTATTTTGTGGCCTCCGGAGTTTATACGGTTTTTGGCGTCGGCCTGCCGGTATCCGGAGCGCCGGTATTTCAAGATTATATATTTAAAGAATTTGAAAAATTGTACGGCGGGATGTGGGACCTGGAGGTGGATCCCGTGGCGCATGCCCAGAAAATGATTGCCCATATTGACCGCAAGCGAAAAGACCTCGGCATCGATAGGGCCAGAGAACGGATCATGGTGGACATGTCAGATCGTCGGGCGATGGAGACAATATAAATGCGGTATTTGGCTTCGCCCATGCTCTGGAGCTATATCCGAAATTGGGGATGATTGTTCCGGCCGGTTGCAGGGAAACATGGGGTTGCTGGAAGAAGCTGCCCGATCAGCTGAAAATATTCTTTATCTGGGAGACAACAGCGGTTAAATTCGATTTTGAAGGCAGCCGGCAAACTAAAAATCAAGGGGCAGTCCAATGACCACCCCTTAATTCAGAGAGTATCATGCAGCCTCCCCAGGCTGGCGCCGGTTTAAGGCGCTTCAGCAGGTTTTACAGTCAGCTCATCAATGCGTTTGTTAATGGCATCCAATGAATTCTGCATGTACACGGCATCAGCCTTTAGCATGTCCATCTCAGCGGCTGCATCTATTGAATAGGCCGGGCCGGCAGCCGGTGGATAACCCCCGGAGAGTCTCCCGCAACCGCGTCCCCGGCCCCTGCCGGGGCCGCCGTATCCGCCTCCAAAACCGCGTCTTAGGCCCAGACCACGACCATAGCCGTAACCGCCGGCATAGGCAGCTACCGTTGCAGCTGTTACCGGGTTGCAACGCCCCCTGGCACCGCCGGTCATGGGACCGGCACCCATTGGACCTGTTCTGTCAAATCCTGGCATAAGATCACCTCCTTAAATTTTCGTTGATTGGTTGATTTGTTAAGACCGCCTGCCGCGGCCCTGTCCGCTGCCTCGGCCTTTGCCCTGGCCCCGGCCGGTGCCCTGGCCCGATCCCCGGCTTTGGCCCTTGCCGGCTCCCCTACCGCCTTGACCCTGCGGTGCGGGGGTTCCGCCTTTGGGGCTGCATTTTCCCCGGCCTTGTCCTGTTTTGGGACCCTGACCCTGAGGGCCTGTTCTGTCTCCCTGGGGCATATTGCTCACCTCCCTTCAATTGCAGTTGATTAGTTGAGCAGTTGATTGGGTGATATGCTAAGACTGCCTGCTCCGGCCCGGGCCTCGCCCGATGCCCTGACCCCGGCCTTGACCTCTGCCGCCGCCTCGGTGCCGTCGCCCGCCGATGCCTCTAAATTCATAGTCACCGCCTTCAATTTTCAGCGCTTTGCCGGTTACCAGAGCCTCGGAAATAATGCTGCGGGCATGGGCTAAAATCCGGCCATAGGTCTGCCGGGATACTTCCATCAAATTGGCTGCGGATTCCTGATCCAGACTTTCAAAATCGCTCAACCGGATGGCTTCGAGTTCCTCAACCGACAAAAAAACCTCTCCGGTTATCGGAACGCCCTCGGGAATAAATGCTGTCAGCGTTGGATATCCTGATACAAATCTCGGCTTTCTGGGACGCGGCATGGTATATCTCCTGAACAATTTATGATCATTTGACCATAATTTATATCTTTATTTATATATTGTCAATAAATATTTTGGTCTTATGCTCAAAATTATTCATACGCGAACAAAACCAGGAAATTGTGCAGGACATCCCCAAGGTCTTTGCTTCATCCAGTAGGGGCTAAATTCGAGGGCTTGAATTGGATCTTGAATTCCGGCCATTGAATCCCTATATTGAATTGTTTCTTTTAGTATACTTGAAAAGATAAGAGATGACCTGAAATAGGACGACGGGATTACCCAATGATAAAAATTGATCAAATCCGTTTAACGACGACTGTCGCCGGTGCCGGCTGAGCTTCCAAACTGCCGCCGGGGGACCTGGCGCGGGCACTTTGCGACCTGGAAATTCCCACCAATGCCAACGTCCTTGTTGGCATGGAAACAGCGGATGATGCCGGGGTGTATAAAGTTTCAGAAGAACTGGCTATCATCCAGACCGTAGATTTCTTTACGCCGATTGTTGACGATCCTTACTGGTTCGGTCAAATTGCGGCGGCCAATGCCCTGAGCGATATTTATGCCATGGGTGGTGTGCCGAAAACGGCAATGAATCTGGTGGGATTTCCGCTCAAGCAAATGGATATCGCTATCCTGCGGCAAATCCTCCAGGGCGGGCTGGACAAATTAAAGGAGGCCGAGGTCGTTTTGTTAGGTGGTCACAGCGTTGAAGACAGCGAAATGAAGTACGGTCTTTCGGTTACCGGTTTCATACACCCGCAAAAAATTGTAACGAAAAAAAATTTAAAGTTCGGCGACCGTCTCGTGCTGACGAAGCCATTGGGTACCGGTGTCATCAACACGGCCATAAAACGTGGAATGGCTTCTGAAGCCATCACCGAAAACATCTCGCGCATGATGGCGGCATTGAATCGCACTGCTGCTGAAGTAATGGTGCAATTTTCCGTGCAGGCCTGCACCGATATCACCGGTTTTGGGTTGCTGGGCCATCTGGCCGAGATGGTGGAGGACTCCGGGATGGCCTTGCGACTGGATTCAAGTCAAATCCCCATTTTACCGGAAGCAATTGAGTACGCCAAGATGGGGATGATGCCCGGCGGGACTTTTAAAAACAAAGAGTTTCGCCTGGGCATGATCGAATTCTCGTCGGAGGTGGACCCGCTTATCCAGGATATCCTGTTTGACCCCCAGACCTCCGGGGGATTGGTGATTTGCGTAAAAAGAGAACAGGCCGATGCGCTGGTTAGCAGGCTCATTGATGAGGGTGTGGCGGCCTCTAAAATCATCGGAGAGGTGATCAGCGCGCCGGTGGAAAAGATCTTCGTCGAGTAGATTTAATTTGAGTCTGTGATCGCCGCCATACCGCCGGCGAGTGAATCAAGCAAAAAATCGATGCTCAGTTCTGGACAATGTTTTTAATGCGTTCATACACATCGGATGGGCTGGTTTTATTCTGACAAACGCGCTAACAGCAAGCTTGCCTGCGACAGGTGCCGCCCAGCCTTCTGCGGCCGACCTTCAATCATTTCTTGATATTTTCTATTTTCAATTCGGCGAGCGCGGCCAGCCCGGTCTGTCTGTCATCCAACGTCAGAAACCGGTCGGCGTTAATCGATAAAGCTGAAGCAACGTGGAGGATGTCCAATGATCGCGAGCCAATGCTTGCCGTATGCTTTTTTGACAGATCAATGGCATGGATAAACACTGCCGACCAATCTAATTGAGGCCGATAATATACGCCACATTTTTCGTGTTCTTCGAACCTTGACATGATAAGACGGGTTTCATCCAGAGTAAGTTCAGCCCTGAATTGTTTTAGATGGATGGTATTGATGAATTCCAGTTCATGCAAACTCGTCAGCGGAATGGCTTCATCGTTCTCCTTCAGCCAAATGGAGGTATTCCGGGAATATTCTTCTTTGAAATACAGTTTAACGATTACACTGGTATCCACGTAAACCACTTAAACTCTATCCTCTCTTTCTTCAATTACGATCTCGCCGGCAGGTTTACCTTTTAATTCAATTGCCTCATTGTAAAAATCAGGCCAGTCTATTTCTTTTTTGGGACCCAGGGCGGTTATTTTTGCGACCGGTTTGCCTCGCCTTGTTACCGCTATTTCTTCCCCGGCCTTTATCTCTTTTAAAATTCTGCTGAAGTTTTTTTGGATTTCTCCCACAGTAGCTGTTTTCATATTTGTTTCCTTTTGCAAGTTTACGTATATTTTATACGTAAACTGCCATATGTCAAGGCTTTTTCGTTATTGTAAATCAGGAAATAAATCGACCCTGCAGGCCGATTCCCGCAGGGCCGATTTAGCGCTGAAGAGGTAAAGGATGCAAATGGAGGTAAATGCCAAATTAATCCCTGTGCCAGGGGATATTGGCAAATTTAATGCCAGGAAGTTTAAAGGAAGTATAACATTTCTTAGTTGGTAACCGGCTTGCTCTAAGTGGCGGTTTGCTTTTTTGGAATGGTCGATGGTTTTTTTCAATTCATCGGCAATCGATAGGAGGCCTTCTTTTTCGACCTTTTTGAGCCATTTTTCCTTTAAGCACATATATAGTGATCACTGAATGACCTGGCATATGGGCAGATTATATAAGATGGTCGGGGCGATCCGCCTGCGGCGGACGACTTCCTGCTCCCAAATTAAGTGCGCCGATTTTTCAAATTGTCGATAACCCCTCGATATTATATGTATTTCAAGATGTTGGACCTTAACGCCAATTCCGGTTGGTAGACGTTATTTCGTCTATTAGGGTCTGATTTCGGTTAGTAGCGTCTACTAAATCGTCTATCCACTCCGTTCGATTATCAAGAAGTCTACAGACTTTGATTTGATTACAGGGGGATCCGAGATGGTTAACTGATGGCGGAAGTGTATGGGAATCGAACCCAATGCGAAGTTTATAACATATTGAAATATATTATAATATTTTCATTGATTTTGGGTCCGGGGTAATCGCGGGGTAATCTCGACCTAACCTCGGGTTAAATCCATTGATATTTGTATGATGAAAAGGCTTCTTTCTTGGAGCCTTTTTGTTTTCCTACACCAACGCTTTGATTTTTCTAATGTCCTCGGTTTTCCCCAACATGATCAATATGTCGCTGTCTTTGATCACAAAACTCGCAGGGGGTACGAGCAGAAAATTTTCCGGAATGAGTTCCTTGATGGCAATGATGTGCACATTGTATTTAGCCCGCAAATTCAGCTCTTTTAAACTCTTTCCGATGAACTCGCGTGGGGGACCAACCTGTACCAAATCAAATTCGTCCGCAAGCGGGATAAAATCAAGGATGTTAGGCCGCGACAGACCCCTTGACACACGCAAGGCCATGTCTCTCTCCGGATGGATGATTTCGGTTGCCCCAACTCGTTTCATGATTTTGCCATGATCTTCGTCAAGCGCCTTGGCGAGAATCTTTTTGACCCCGATCTCCTGCAAGTAAAGACATATCAATATGCTGGTGCTGATTTTGGTGCCGGTGGAAACAATCACCCCATCCATGTTTTCCAGTCCAAGTGATTTCATGACCTCCTTGTCCGTGGCATCCAATACAACGGCCTCGGTCGAATAAGGATCGATCGCCTGCACCCTGCCTTTATCCATATCAATTGCAACAACCTCATTTCCATCCTCAAACAATGCTTTGGCAGTGTGAAAGCCAAAATTGCCGAGTCCTATGACTGCAAATCTTTTCATGGCCGATCCCCATCTATCCAATCATTATATTTTCTTCAGAATACTCAACTCCATTGGTGACCCCTGTTCCGACGATGATATACGAAAATGTTAGAACACCAACCCGGCCAAGAATCATCATCAGAATAATCCAGCACTTGTCCCAAGTGTTTAACAACGGAGTTACGCCCATCGACAGACCAACCGTCCCAAAAGCCGACACTGTCTCAAAAAGGTAGGTCAAGAATCGGCCCTTTTGAATTGGAACATCGTGATCAACCGTTGAGTCTCCGAGCAGAAGCATAAACAATACGGCACAGATTATCCCGATGGAAACAAGAAGCAGGGATACGCTTCGAGTTACGGTTTCCGACGGAATGCTCTTTTTGAACATATTTACACGGCGTTTTCTCAACACGCGGGTGAAGGTGAAGGCGGTAATCAGCGCTAAGGTCGTGGTCTTGACCCCTCCACCGCAGGAGCCGGGTGAGGCACCGAAAAACATCAAAAAAATCATAATTGCCAGCGTTGCCTCTTTTAACGTGGAGATGTCCACTGTGTTGAATCCTGCAGTACGACATGTGATGGATTGAAACAGGGGCACCAAGATGCGATGTGCAATTGAGGGTGTAGCCCAAAGCGTTTGGCGCTCTATAAAAGCAAATACGAGTGCACCGGCAATAATGAGGACAAGGGTTGTAAGCGAAACTGCCTTAGTCTGTATGGAAATTCGTTTGCGCTTCCTGTTTTTCCTGAAAAAACCGGATTGGAGATCGTAGAGCACGGGAAAGCCGATGCCGCCGACAATGATTAAAGAACTCATGGTGATATTTAATAGCAAAGTGTCGCTGTATCGCACCATGCTATCTGAAAAAAGGGAAAAGCCTGCATTGCAAAAAGCTGAAATCGAATGAAAGACAGCAGTATAAATAGCTTGGGGTAAAGGAAATTCATTGCTCCAGTGAAAAGTAAACAGGATGGTTCCCACAATTTCGGTACCTATCGTAACAAAGACCACGCTTTTGACTAAACTGAGAATATCTTCGCGGGGCGTGTGCGCGAACAGATCCTGCATAACCATGCGCTGCCGAAAAGAAATGCTTCGCCCAACCCATTGGAACAGAAGCACCGAGATGGTCATGACACCCAATCCCCCAATCTGGATCAACACAATGATGACACATTGGCCGAAGGTCGAAAAATAGCTTCCCGTGTCAACAACCACAAGTCCAGTAACACACACGGCGGAGGTGGCGGTAAACCATGCATCTACAAAAGAGATACTTCCACTGTTAGTGGAGATTGGAAGTTTGAGCAACAAAGCACCAAAGGCGATGGCAGACAGAAAGCCGGCCAGCACCATGACCGCAGGATGCGCTTTGAGAACTCGGTAGCGCCAGGTCATGACTTAGGCCTCGGGTTTAGAAAGTATTCACAATGAAGATGGCTTTCGGTTTCACACACCTCATGCAGCCGTTTGCCACCCAGCACCATCCGGTTACGCCAGGCACCGCACGTGATAAGCTCACGGCGACCGTTAAGGGGTGTATAATTTAAAAAAGGGCACAATCGTGACATAATTTGGTCGATATGAACCGATATTCCGGTCTTCAGGATACGATCGGCAATATGTTCGGGGTCGATTCGATTTTGAAATTGCCGCACACCCATAAAATCAAGACCGGCTTCATTCAATTGCCCCGCCACTGCCCGATGCCAGCGATCTATTGAGGCGAAAAGGGGTGTATTATGCGTCAAGGAATTGCTTTTCAGACACCTGCACAACTCGATAATCCCAAAGTGGGCACGGATAGAGCGAGTGGAGAAGCACAGTATAATTAAACCGTAAGCCTTCGTTGTTGCTGCATTCAGGCAAGATACGGGGCTATAGGTAACGGTATAGGTAGCGGTCATCCCATCGGATTTCACAATTTCCGCTATTTCATCAAGCTGACAAACCAGAATTTTCGCTTTATTTGAAGGCATGACCATTTGTCTCCGGAAAGCAGTTTCAGACTTTTAGATAATCTGCTACCTGCTTTTTCTGAAATGAAGAAGCAAAATGGATGCCGAATGATTTAACTACTTGTTTTAAAGAGGATTTTTATAAATTAGGAGGGGACTTGAAAACGAAATCACGGAGAAACATTGAATTTTGCAAGAAAAATGGCTTGCATGATGCAAGATACTCACTCTATCTGATATTTTTTACGTTTGCGCCATAAGGTTGCCGGATCGATTTCCAGAACCTTGGCGGCCTCATCAAGGGAATCTGTGTGCAGGATCACATTTTGAATGTGGCGTTTTTCCACATCAGCCAAACTTTCAAGTTGAGCAGGGTCAGAGGAGGAAGGTTTGAAATTCGCAATGTTTGAGGGCAAATCGCTGATCTTAAGCTCAGTTTCATGCGCCATGATGACACCGCGTTCTATTATATTGATTAATTCACGAATATTGCCGGGCCAGGGGTAGTCCTGCAGCCTCTGTAATGCCTCCGGTGTAATATGATGCACTGTCTTGGCATTCATGCGAGAAGAGAGCTTCAGATAGTAATCGGTCAACAGGGCAATATCCTCCGGCCGTTGCCTGAGCGCCGGCAGGAAAATTTCCAACACATTTATCCGGAAATAAAGATCCTCCCGAAACGCGCCGTTGCGGACCAACTCCTCCAAATCCTTGTTTGTGGCCGCAATCACACGGACATCCACCCGCTGGGGTTCGGGGTCGCCCAAGCGCTCAAACTCGCGGTGTTGCAAGAAACGCAACAATTTGCCTTGAATGGTAGGCGGAATCTCGGACACTTCATCTAAAAAGACGGTTCCTCCTTCAGCCAGCTTGAGTTTGCCCACTTTATCGCGCAGGGCGCCTGTGAAAGCCCCTTTTATATGTCCGAACAGATCGCTTTCCAAAAGGTTTTCCTGTAGCGCCGCGCAATCGACTGTGACGAATGGGCCTTCTGCGCGCGGGCTCCAATCGTGAATCAGGCGCGCCAGAAGTCCCTTACCGGTGCCGCTTTCACCGGAAATCAGGATGATGGCAGTGGATTCGGCGGCTTGGCGAGCGGTTTGGAGGATTCTTCTCATTTTGCGGTTGCGCGTTAAAATGCCGCCTTCGGAAAAGATCCCTTTGAGCTTGGCGACCTCTGCCTCCAGGTTGTCAAATCGTTTAAGCCGCTCCAGGACAAGATCCAACTGGCCCGGCACAAATGGCTTCGGCAGGTAATCGAAAGCGCCCATTTTTACTGCACTGACGGCGGTCTCAATGCTTGCATATGCGGTGATCATCAAAACCTGTGTTCGGATGCCGCTGGCGATGATTTCTTTCAGCACATCGAGCCCGTCCCGATCCGGCAGTTTCATATCCAGCAAAACGAGATCCGGTTTTTCTTGTTGAAAAAGCGCCAAACCTTTGTCCCCCGAAGATGCAGTGCAAACTTCAAGACCCTTGTCTTCGAGATACACCTCCAAGGTTGTCAGGATGTTCCGGTCATCGTCAATGATCAATGTTTTTTTCATAATCCCCATTCCCTTCGGCAGGTATCCAGAAAATAAATGTGGTGCCTTTGCCAGGGCTGCTTTCCACGCTTATATCCCCTCCGTGCTGCTCTATGAGATCTTTGACGATGGCCAACCCTAATCCGATGGTTCCGCTTTTACCACGCTCCGAAAATTGTGTGAAACGGTCAAAGATATGCGGCAGATAGAGCGGTGCAATACCGCTGCCGGTATCACTGCATTTGAAGTAAAATCGTGTTCCACTTTTGTTGACACTGAGCTGGATGTGCCCACCACGCTCCGTATAGCGTAGGGCGTTGCCGACAAGATTCGTGATTACCCACGGGAAGCGAAAAGAATCAATGGTCAGCTTCGGTAAACCTTCCGGCACTTCGATCTGAAGCGCAACGCCTTTTTGCTCGGCCTGTTTCAACAATGGTGCCAAACATTCTTTTATGACGATGGCGACATCAAGAGTTTCTCTGGGACGCGGGCGGGACATGGCTTCGAGCCTGGAAATGTCCACCAGTTCGTTAATCAGGCTTGACAGTCGCATGCTGTCTTCCTGAGCAGTTTCCAGCAACTTTGACCGCTTGTCTCCGCTAAGACGCTCACCTCTGTCATGGAGCAGCCCTATGCTCATCGAAAGGGATGTCATCGGTGTTTTCAATTGATGGGAAATGTCGGCAATGAACCTGCCCTTGGCTTCCTCGCTTCGACGGACTTTTTCTTTTTCAGATGCAATAATATCGTCACGGTGACGGTCATATAGTTTGAGACGGTTGAATAATCTATTGAATGAATCGGTCAAAAATCCGATTTCATCTTTTGACTGTTGTCTTATTTGAGGATAAATGCCGCTTCCTTCCTTGGCACTGGAGAGACTTCGCGCCAGGGTCATAATTGGCTTGGCGATGCGATAGGATAAAAAGTAGCTAAGGGCCAGAATGACACCAATGACAATGGTGAATAAGACGAATGCATCCCGTTGAGCACGGCTGGCCAATAGCCGGGTCTTCTGTTCGGCACGTTCCATGGCCTCCTCGTTGATCGCCACCAGATCATCGAAACGAGCAACCATGTCGGCCGTAAGGGATAGAAATTCTGCAAAGCGCTCATTTGCCCACAGTCCGACATCCGCTTTGGCTAAAGAACGCGCAACCGTTTCATATCGGTCATAATCTTTGAGCAAAAGATCGGTCAATTCCTTTTCGCCGGATTCGGTGAGGTTGTCGCGGCAAACCATTAAAGGAACGGACAAATTTTTCAAAATTTCATTTGGCGTCAAAGCAGGTTTTTCGCGCAGCGACATCTGCTCCAGAAGTTGATTGCGCGTTTCCTCAAGTAATTTGCGAGCCTGCTGGGCGGCCCTGATGGACTTGTAGTTATGGGAGAGGATTTGTTCAGCACTTTCTCCAAGAGAACTCAGATATTGGTGATTAAGCAGCGCGGCGGCCAAGAGTGCTATTGTCGGCAACAGACTGACAACGAAAATTTTAAAGCGAATGGAATAGCGAATTGGTTTAAATTCGTCTTTTCCTTCCTTTACAGGATAATTAAGGTCAGCCGATCGTTTCATTTTAGGATTCTAATTTGCAAAACGTCATGGAAGCACCCAATTTGTGCTGGAGTATCTATCGTAACCGCCATTATGACAGTTCACTCTAACACGTTACATCAAATCGGACCTGAATTGTAATACTAATCCGAAAAAACAAATTTTGCCATAATGCAAGTGTACCATACGAAATTCTTCGTTGTTTTGCAAAGGATTGAACTGGCAATGGAGCATATTGCGGTGGTTCTGAAATATTCATATACGATTACAAATCCTTATCAATTTTGGCTCCGGGATAATCGCGAGGTAATCTTCCCTCAAATTCGAATTAAATCTATTCATATTTGTATGATGGAAAAGGCTCCTTTTCGGGGCCTTTTCGTTTTGTCGAATATCGAAATAAAAATCGCTTAATTCAGGTTAACGCCTTTTACAAATTGTTACATTTTTTTACACTTCTGAAAAGCATTCCCGGCCTGTTCGCTTTATACTCTGCTTCAAGCTAATTAGAAATCATTCAAAACGACTGCCCGATAATCCACCTAAAAGAGAGGTTGCCATGAAAAATCGAAATAGGAGGGAATTTATTGTCGATAGTGCGAAAATGACGGGCGCCGCCATCTGTGCAGCCGCCATAGGGCCTGAACTGCTGTTCCCGCTTAACAGTGAGGCATCAGTCATCGAACTCCCGGAGTCCAGCTGTGGTGTTGAAAATAAAAGCGGGCATAAGGTTTTAATCGCTTATGCCAGTCAATGTGGAAGCACCGGCGAGGTGGCCGAAGCAATCGGAGATGTTTTATGTCAATGCGGCGCTGTCGCAGAAACGAAATGGGTAAAGTCAGTGAAAGCATTAAACAATTATAGCGCAGTAATCATTGGCAGTGCGATTCACAAAAGCCAGTGGATGCCGGAGGCAACGGATTTTGTGACAACCAATCAAAATGCATTAAGCAAACTGCCCGTGGCATACTTTTTAACCTGTCTGACATTGTCTGTACATACCGATGAAGCCCGTCGAAAGGCGATGACTTTTCTCGATCCTCTGCACACCGAAGCCCCTCAAGTCAAACCGCTAAGTGTTGGTCGTTTTGCCGGCGTGCTGGACTACAGCAAGCTTTCATTTATGTACCGCACAGTAATGAAAAGTAAAATGAAAAAAAGAGGGATTCAGGAAGGTGATTATCGGGACTGGAATGCAATCCGTTCCTGGGCCGCAGAGACACATGATAAATTATTTAACGGGCAGACGTAATTTTCGTCAACAACGCCACGAAAAGAAGGTAGGAACATGATTGCTTACAGAACCTGCCTTGGGATACTATAGTGGTAAAGCTGTTTGGGGGAGAAGTTTACACTTTCCCATGACGCTGACCTTTTTTATTTCAATTTTGCTTGTGCTGCTTTTTGGCCGACGAGCCGTTTGCAGCTGGAATTGTCCTTGCGTCGGCACCCGGGACACAATGGGGGCTGCTTTCAGGAAAGAGACCATCAAGTCGGAGAAGGCCTGGAGGTTTAGGCACCTTAAATGGGTACTCACCAGTTTCAACTTTGTCTTGTTTGTTGTTGTCCTGCTGCCATTTCCAAAAGCAAAGTGGCTCGCAGATGTGTTTTTTGGGGTTGTCGGTGTAATCTATTTCACGTCCTTTCTTTTTATTCCGCTTACCGGAAACCGCAACTGGTGCCGCTGGCTGTGCCCATACGGCCAGACGTTTGGGGTATTAAACAAAGCAGGCTTTTACAAAATAAAGGCGGATAAGGAGCAATGCATTTCCTGCGGAAAGTGCACCAAAGAATGCGATATGGGCATCCCGGTTCAAACCCTTGTTGAAACCAAAGGACAAGTGAACACCATGGATTGTGTAGGCTGCGGTCGTTGTGTCACGAATTGTCCCCAAGACGTGCTAAGATTTTCTGATATAAGGGACAGCTTTAAAAAGATTCAGCCAAGGAAAAAACCCTTGATACCTGAACATATCGAACATGAGGGGAAAAAAGATCATACTGCATCGACAATCGGCTCTCAATATCCTCCACCAAAAGCTTCAAAGCCTTTTCAAGAAATTAATAAAAACTCGGTGGATTTTTTAGTTCAGAATGACATCGAGATTTTGGATCAGGTTCAAAAAGAATGTGAATTAACAATTAAGAAACAAGGTGCATTATGATATCTCTTAAAACTTTACTGTTAGGATTGACCGTCTCTCTTCTCTTGGCTATTGAAAGTAACACCTTTGCTCAACAGAGAGGCGATTACGGCGGTTGGGGTATGGGTCCTGGAATGATGGGGGAATGGGATGGTTCGGTATGATATTTATGCTCGTCTTCTGGGTCTTAGTGATAGTGGGTCTTGTCTTCCTCATCAAATGGCTAATTCAGACAACCAGCAGTGCGAAGACTGTCGGACACACAGGCTCAAAGGCTATTGATATTCTCAAGGAACGTTATGCCAGAGGTGAGATAAGTAAGGAGGAGTTTGAAACGATGAAGAAAGATCTTCAGTCTTAGGAGGCGATTAAAGGGATAAATTCCCATTTAACTATTGTTTAACTGCCATGATAAAAATACCCCATGAAATTACGATCCGAATTGTTTTCTTTATCACTATCTTTGCTATAGTGGCTCTTTGGGAGCTTCTGGCGCCGCGCCGCGCTTTAACAACTTCTAAAAGAACACGTTGGCTCAGCAACCTGGCCATCACCTTCTTAAACCCTTTGCTGGTGCGTCTATTGTTTCCTGTCTTGGCGGTAAACATGGCCATAAAAGCTCAGGAGCACGGTTGGGGCCTGATGAACAATGTTGACCTGCCGCTCTGGTTAGAGTTGACTGCCGGAATCGTCATACTGGATCTGGCCATCTATCTTCAACACGTAATGTTTCATTCTATTCCTATCCTGTGGCGTCTGCACATGATGCATCACGCCGACCTTGATTATGACTTGACCACTGGATTGCGCTTTCACCCCATTGAGATGAGAACATGGGTGTCGTGTCTTGATTAGTGACTAAAAGCTTTAACAAATCACTAATCAAGACGCGACACCCTTTTCATGTGGTTTCAAGGAACGTCTTCGCCTCACTAACGTTGAGCTCGAGTGGTAAGAATCCGCCTCCGCACCGGAGAGCTTCTGGTGCCTCCTTCGGTTGTCCGGTAGCCGCCATGGAGGGTCACGGGGCCGCCCAACGAGGGCATGGACCAAACGAAGCGCTGGAGTTGAGGATGCCCACAGACGCCCTTGGCTTCATCAATGTGCGCTTCGCAGGTCATGCCGCCTGTTAGCAGGTCAAAAATGAAATTTTGGGCTTGACAGCGGTCTTAATTTAGTACTATAAAAGGACCGGAGGTGCTAAAATGAATATTATACAAGACATAAAACCCGTTACCTATCTCAAATCAAAAGCAGCTGATATATTGAAACAAATTAATGAAACCCATCGTCCCGTTATCATTACACAAAATGGAGAGCCAAAAGCCGTATTGCAAGATCCAAAAAGCTACGAGAATATGCGGAATGCTATTGGGATATTGAAACTGATTTCCCAAGGTGAAGATGAAATAAAAAACGGAAAAGCAAAACCTCAGCAGGAAGTCTTCGGTAGCATTGAGAATATTATAAAAGACAAATTGAAATGAAAGAAAAATACCAGGTCGTATGGTCAAATATAGCTGAGATTGATTTACAAAACATTATTGAATACATCGCCGACGACAGCCCATCTAACGCCCTTAAAATATTTAGAAACATAAAGCAAAAGGCGTCCACGCTTTTTACATTCCCTGAAAGAGGCCGCATCGTCCCGGAACTACGGGATCAAGGAATACTACAATATCGTGAATTGATCATCCCTCCGTGGAGAATCCTATATAGAATATCAAGCAAACGTGTCTATGTATTATCCGTATTGGATTCGCGTCGAAATATAGAAGATATACTCTTAAAAAGGCTTACTAATTATTAAGTTTAAAACTGCTAACAAATCAGTGAGGAACATGGGTGTCGCGTCTTGATTAGTGACTAAAAGCTTTAACAAATCACTAATCAAGACGCGACACCCTTTTTACACCTTGTCCAGACCTTTATTATGTCTGATCTTGATTATCTTCGCTTGCTTTTTAATATCGGAATATCTTACAAAAAGCTTTAGATGTACGAAAAAACGCCAAGTTTACCAGCGCCATCATCGTGCTCCGAGGTTAATAATCATGTGGATGATCAATATACAGCACTGGTTGGACGAAACAAAAAGCGGCCCGGCAGTCCCTCAACTAAGCTTAAAGGTTAAAAAGCTCAGCGAGATCATAATCTATGCCACATCAGTTGCGGCAGGTATACAAACTGAATCGGCTCCGAATTGTTGGCGCAGGCCTCAGCGAAAAGCCTGTAAAGGCGAATTGGACATAGACCTCGATGAAGCCTTCGAACATATTCATTGGCGTTGCGAAAAATGTGGTGATGAAGGCCTTATTTCAGGTTGGGAAGGATTGATTTGGGATATGCTGGACAATGATGGCAGGATTCATTGATGAGACAGGTATAGCATCGCACTTACAGAAAACATGAATGACCGCATAAACCATTCGTTAAATTCTCTCAAGAAATCCAAATTCAGATCCAAATTCAGACTAACCCAGATAGACCGGGATTACATCGCTACCAAAGGTCTCGAAGCCATCAAGGAGCACGCATATCAATTTATAAATGCCCGGCTTGCGCCCGCTTTTCCGAAAAATGATGGCAAACAGACACCGATGAAAGGGCATCCGGTGTTCATCGCCCAGCATGCCACCGCCACCTGTTGCCGGGGATGTCTAGGAAAATGGTATCGGATTGAAAAGGGCAGGGCGCTGAATGAGGCGGAGATAGATTTTATTGTGGCGCTAATTATGGGATGGATTGATGGGCAACTATCATTGAAATCATGACTGGTTGAATAAGATAATCAACAATCAAGTTGACCCTTTCCAAATCCATATCTTAGGACATGTTTAAAATACGCAGCAGACTGCGTTTTTTTATATGTCTTTTTACATGGATTTACTCTGATCTACACGTTTATGGTGGGGCATAGGGTGGGGCAGCTCATAAGTTGAACCGCCTGGATTGCTTATAATAATAATATAACTTATTGAAAATACTGGTCGGGGCGAGAGGATTTGAACCTCCGACTTCCTGCTCCCAAAGCAGGCGCGCTACCAGGCTGCGCCACGCCCCGATTTCGGCAGGGGGTTTCAGTATCACGGTTTAATTTTTGATGCAAGCTTACGGTTGATTCGAAGTTAAAAAGTCCTCGATGCCCCTGGCGATTTGCGCAGCAAAATCCATCAGAAAACGACGGTCGCGTAAATTTTTTTCCTCGGCCGGGTTGGTCAGATATCCGACTTCAATCAGGATGGCCGGCATGGCCGCACCCTGCAGCACCGCCAGCGGGGCTCCCTCTATCCGGCTTTGGATGGCAGTGATACTCTTGAGGCGGTCATCGATGGTGCGGGCCAGGGCCCGGCTTTTGGCAAGGTGGCTGCTTTGAACATTTTTCCATAATATCGGTTCATTATCTTTCTCACCGGCGGTTGATGGAGGCTGCTCCTTGCCCAGATCAGGGTCCGAAAAATTCTGATAATAATAGATCGAGGTGCCCGTTGTGCTGTGTACGAAACTGCCGCCGGTATGAATACTGATGAATATAGCTGCTCGCAGGTGGTTGGCCATCGAGGTCCGGTTATCCAGATCCAGCCCGTAATCATCGGTACGCGTCAGCACCACCTTGAATTCCGGCTCAAGTTCTGAGACTATCAGTCGTGCCAGCTCCAGTGTGACCGTTTTTTCTAAAGCGCCATCGGGTCCTTTGGCACCGAAATCCTGTCCGCCGTGGCCGGGATCGATGACGATGATGCTTTTAAACGCTTCAAACAAAGGTTGCCTGGCGATGGCCCGGGCGGCAATGCCGAAAAACACCAAGCTGACTGCCAGAGCCAAGCACAGGTGCCGATTTAATGGGAAGACAGGTTTCAATACATTCATCCTCTATCGCTGCCGTCAAAAACTCAATAAAACCTGTTGAATATCGCCTGATATTGGTATATGCTCTTCACCTTTTAGTCGCAATGATTGATATCAATGTCAGGCAGTCGTCTTAACATGCTATTCGCATTGACAATTTCAGGATTGTCTCTTATACTGGTATCTAACGAAATCGGGTATAAAGTCAAGTGGCTGGATTTGCCCGGGGGTACTATTTCGTTATCCTCGTGAATGGTTTTCTGGCATGCGAGAGTGGCGGAATTGGTAGACGCACTGGACTTAGGATCCAGCTCTGGCAACAGAGTGGGAGTTCAAGTCTCCCCTCTCGCACCACTTTCGATATTCAACGCGAAGTCACCAATTCCCTAAATACGACAACATAAAAAAACCCGGAAAACGGAACCATATTTGTCAATACAGGCACTAAGTACCTGGGGGGAGTAAATTGACAGGTACTTAATTTATTAGAAAGGATGGAAATGCAAGTTTCGGTTGAAGATGTTAACAGCGTTAAAAAAACGCTTCATATTGAAATACCCCAAGACGAGGTCGTCCGTGAGTTGGACAAGGCCTATAATGCGCTTAAAAAAAATGCCAAGGTAAAGGGCTTCCGGCCGGGTAAAGTGCCCCGTTCGGCTTTGGAGCGGTTATTTAAGAAGGATGTGCATGCCGATGTGACCTCCAGATTAATTCAAAGTTCTTTTATTGACGCCCTCAAAGAAACCGAGTTAAAAGTTGTTGGAAATCCCCAGGTGGATCCCCCGGAACTGGAAGCAGCCGGTTCCTATAAATATGATGCCACGGTTGAAATTGCGCCTGAAATCGCAGATATTGACATCAGCGGGCTGAATCTTACGCGGACTAATTATACGGTTTCCGATGCGGAAATTGATGCCCAGTTAAAGATGCTCCAGAGAAATTTTGTCCGCTACGAGAAAATTGAAAAAAATCGCGCGGCCCGCAAGGGCGATTATGTACTTATCAATTTTGAAGGGTTTAAGAATGGCCGGCCGTTTGATGAAACAGCCAAGACCGAAAATTTCAATTTGAAAATTGGGGAAGGACCCATCCTTAAAGATTTTGATGACCAGCTGGTTGGCATGAAGCCCGGCGATAACAAAGAATTCAAGATAACTTTTCCCGGCGATTATCATAATAAAAAGCTGGCCAGCCTAGAAATTTCATTCCAGGTGACCCTCAATGAAATCAGGGAAGAGGTGCTGCCTCCCATTGACGATGCGCTTGCTAAAAAGGCCGGCCAATACGAAAACCTGGACGATTTAAAAAAGGTTATCTCTGAAAACCTGGAACAGGGGTATGCCAAACGCATAGAGCAGGAATTGCACGAGCAAATCTTCAGTGAGTTGATTTCAAGATCTGATTTTGAAGTGCCGGATGCAATGGTCGATATGGAACTGGAAGGCATTGTCGAAGAGGCTATTCGTTCTTTTTCTTATCGCAATATCACCATGGAAGAGTTGGGCCTTTCCCGGGAGTCCATTGCTGAAAAATATCGTGACGTAGCCTTTAATCAGGTTAAACGTCATCTATTGCTCGGCAAAATAATCGATCAGAAAAGCCTTGAGGTTTCAAATGAAGAGCTGGAAGAGGCCTTAAATGAGATGGCCGAAAACTTCAAGCAGCCGGTTGCGGAAATAAAAAAACATTACGACCAAAACAAGGACAGGCTTGAGTATTTTAAACATACCCTACTTGAAAAAAAGGCGATCAAGCTTATCCTTGAGAATAGCAAGATTGAGGATGTTGACCCCCAAAAAGTGGAAGCTGACGACAAGGAAAACCAGCAGGCCGATTCGAATGATTGACCATATTAAATATTCAATTGTCCGGTTATGGCTGCTCCGTATTAAATAAACAACATCAAAATGTGAGACCTCTGCCAGGGTCTTACGCTGCAAAAGGAGAAACTCTGTGCCACTTATACCCATGGTCATCGAGCAAAGCAGTCGCGGCGAGCGGGCCTATGACATTTACTCCAGACTGCTCAAAGACAGGATTATTTTTCTCGGGACCGCGATGAACGATGAGGTTGCCAATCTTTTGATTGCACAACTTCTGTTTCTGGAGTCCGAAGATCCTGACAAGGATATCAATTTTTACATTAATTCCCCTGGCGGTCTGGTTACGGCGGGTATGGCAGTCTATGACACCATGCAGTATATCAAGCCGGATATAACCACAGTTTGCGTCGGCCAGGCTGCCAGCATGGGCGCTATATTGCTGACAGCCGGAACTACCGGCAAACGGTATTCGCTGCCGAATTCCCGGATTCTCATACACCAGCCCATGGGAGGTTTCCAGGGTCAGGCCTCCGATATCGCCATCCAGGCCAAGGAAATCCTGCGAATGAAAGATACGTTGAACCAGATACTGGTTCATCATACCGGCAAGAAAATAGAGCAGATACAAGGAGATACGGATCGCGATTTTTTTATGACCGGTGCGGAGGCCAAAAAGTACGGAATCATCGATCATGTTATCTCGACCCGAGACGACCTTGATAAAATAGACGCGGCGGAGGCTTAACATGCCAAAGAAAAAAGACGAAAATGATAATCTCTTCTGTTCCTTTTGCGGGAAAAATCAATCAGAGGTCCGAAAACTGATTGCCGGTCCGGCGGTTTATATTTGTGATGAGTGCATCCAGCTTTGCAGTGAAATCATAGAAGAGGAGAGCGAAAAGGATTCCAAAGGTTCCGAACAGATCATGGTTCCCAAGGAGATCAAAGGTAAGCTGGATGGCTACGTCATTGAACAGGAAGCCGCGAAGAAAGTGCTTTCCGTTGCGGTTTACAACCACTACAAGCGCCTTGATCCAACCATCAGTACGGGTGACGTCGAAATTCAAAAGAGCAATATCCTCTTAATCGGCCCCACCGGCTGCGGTAAGACCTTGCTGGCCCAAACCCTGGCCCGCTTTTTAAATGTGCCGTTTACCATTGCCGATGCCACGAGTTTGACCGAGGCCGGTTACGTCGGAGAAGACGTTGAGAACATCATTCTTTCTTTGCTTCAAAATGCCGACTACGACGTAGAAAAGGCCAAACGCGGAATTGTTTACATCGACGAAATTGATAAAATCGCCAGCAAAACGGACAATCCCTCGATTACCCGGGACGTATCCGGTGAAGGTGTCCAGCAGGCATTATTGAAAATTATTGAAGGGACCACCGCCAGCGTGCCGCCCAAAGGCGGCCGTAAGCATCCCCAGCAGGACTTTGTTAAGGTTGACACCTCGAACATCCTTTTCATTTGTGGTGGAACGTTTACCGGCCTTGAAAAAATTATCCAAAGAAGGCTCGGTTCAAAAATAATGGGATTCAGCGCCAAAATCGTTCAGGAGAAAGAAAGAAGTATCGGCGACATTTTGAAATTGGTACAGCCCGAGGATTTAATCAAATTCGGACTGATCCCGGAATTTTTGGGTCGCCTGCCGGTGATTGCCACTCTGGATGAATTAAATGAAGACGCTTTGATCAGGATCCTGACCGAGCCGAAAAACGCGCTTCTCAGGCAGTTTAAAAAGCTGTTCGAAATGGAAGGAGTCAACCTCAGGTTGACCGACAGCGCTCTTTCAGCCATCGCCAAAGAGGCCCAGAAACGAAAATCCGGTGCTCGAGGGTTGCGCGCGATTTTGGAAAGTTGCATGCTGGATATCATGTATGAACTGCCTTCATCTGAAAATGTGAAAGAATGTGTGATCGGCGAAGATGTAGTGCTGCGCAAGGAAGAGCCTATATTGCTATACGAGCAGACCAAAAAACAAGCATAGAAGTGGTTTCAAAGCCTCAGATCGCGTCCAAATATCCGTCGGAGGCGTATTAGATGGGGGTTTGGGACCACTTCCAAAAGGATTTGAGATTAATTAACTATGGTAAACATTCCGAAATTTTTCAAAGACGAAGAATCTGTCAATTCAAAGTTATCGCTTCCGCTGTTGCCCCTCAGGGACATCGTAGTATTCCCCCATATGGTGGCGCCCCTTTTCGTAGGGCGCGAAATGTCGGTCAATGCGCTTTCCGATGCCATGAACAAAGATAAGAACGTGTTCCTGGCCACCCAGACCAAGGCCGGTATCGATGATCCGGGTGAGGAAGATATCAGCCAGGTGGGAACCATCGGTAAGGTGTTGCAGCTATTAAGACTCCCCGACGGCACGGTCAAGGCCCTGGTGGAAGGTAAAACCCGGGCCAGGATTGTCAGCTTTATCGATAATCAGGATTTTTTTCAGGTTGAGCTTGAAAAAATTGAAAGCCAGGGGTTGCAGCAGGCTGAAGCAGAGGCGTTGACCCGTTCCGTCCAGGAGAGTTTCGAAGAATACGCCAAGCTAAATAAAAGTATTTCAAAAGAACTGATCAATAATGTCGCCTCCATTTCCGATCCCGCCCAGATGGCCGACACGGTGGCTGCTCATTTTGCTTTTAAAATCGAAGATAAGCAACGCTTGCTGGAGACAGTCGATTTATCCGAAAGAATGGCTCTGTTGCTGAGTCTCATAAAGATGGAGATTGAAGTATTTAGAATGGATCAGCGCATCAAAACCAGGGTCAAGGAACAGATGGAGAAGACCCAGAAAAATTATTACCTGAATGAACAGATGCGTGCCATCAAAAAGGAAATGGGTGCTGAAGATGACGCTGCCGACGAAATCAGGGAGCTTGAAGACAAGATAAAAAACAAGAAGATGTCCAAGGAGGCCACCGAAAAAGTCGAGCAGGAGTTGAAAAAATTAAAAATGATGACACCGATGTCGGCCGAGGCAACGGTTGTCAGAAACTATATTGACTGGATCATCAGTCTGCCCTGGTTGAAGAGTTCTGAAGTGCGTGATGATCTCGATGAGGCTGAAAAGATTCTTGACGAGGACCACTACGGGCTGGAGAAACCCAAAGAAAGAATATTGGAATATCTGGCGGTTCAGATTCTGGTCAAAAAGATTCGTGGCCCGATTCTCTGCTTTGTCGGACCTCCCGGCGTAGGGAAAACGTCCCTGGCCAAATCCATCGCGCGGGCCACGGGGCGAGAATATGTTCGCCTGTCGCTAGGCGGTGTGCGGGATGAAGCTGAAATCCGTGGGCACCGCAGAACATACATCGGTGCCATGCCGGGGAAGATTATCCAATCTCTGAAAAAGGCCGGTGTTAATAATCCGGTTTTTTGCCTGGATGAGGTCGATAAGATGAGTATGGATTTCCGCGGGGACCCCTCAGCCGCCCTATTGGAAGTTCTGGATCCGGAACAAAACTTCAGCTTCAATGACCATTATCTGGATCTGGATTATGATCTGTCCGACATCCTTTTTATTACCACCGCCAATACGCTGCCCGATATCCCGCTGCCCCTGCAGGACCGGATGGAGATAATTCGGCTGCCCGGCTACACCGAATATGAAAAATATAATATAGCCGAAGGCTTTTTGGTTCCCAAACAGATTAAAAACAACGGCCTGGAGGATAAAAATGTCGTCTTTTCCAGGAATTCCATCCTGACCCTCATCCGGCGCTATACCCGTGAAGCCGGGGTGCGAAACCTTGAGAGGGAGATTTCTTCGGTCTGCCGCAAACTGGCCCGTAAAGTTTTGAAAGAAAAAGACAGAAACGAGTTCAGGGTCAGCGAAAAATCAATTCCTACCCACCTCGGGCCCTTTCGATTCCGCCAGGAACAGGTGGAGGAAAAAGATCAGATCGGCATGGTGACCGGGCTGGCCTGGACTCAGGTGGGAGGTGAATTGCTGTTTATCGAAACTCTGATGATGCCCGGTAAAGGCAAACTCACCGTTACGGGCAAACTTGGTGATGTCATGCAGGAATCCGCCCAGGCCGCACTCAGCTATGTCCGGTCCAGGGCAGAAAACCTGATGATCGAAGATGAGTTTTACAAGAAATATGACATCCATATCCACATTCCGGAAGGAGCCATTCCAAAGGATGGGCCTTCCGCCGGTATTACAATGTGCACCTCCCTGGTGTCGGCTTTAACCAAACGAAAAGTGCATCGCGATATGGCCATGACCGGTGAAATCACCCTGCGGGGCCGGGTACTTCCCATCGGCGGTCTGAAGGAAAAAATAATCGCTGCCCACCGGGGCGGAATTAAAAAGATTCTAATTCCTAAAGAAAACGAAAAGGATTTAAAGGATGTCCCCAAGACCATAACCGACCAGTTAGAAATAGTTTCGGTGGAACATATGGACGAAGTCCTGACCCATGCCTTGATTCTTGATGAAGGCGATTTTCTTTTCCGGAAGGTGGACATCCCCTTTGAAATGACGGTTGAGAATTCAGAGGAACCCCGACGGCTGGTTTAGATGTGTTGCCGGCTGTATATTCAAGTACAATTAAATTGCCCTTGACAAGATAGGTTTAAATTGTTAGCTAAGCTCTTTTCCGCGGCGCAGGCCAGGAATTGATTTGGGCGGGTAGCTCAGCTGGGAGAGCGGCGGCCTTACAAGCCGTAGGTCACAGGTTCAAGCCCTGTTCCGCCCACCACTTTAAAGTGGTGGCGGGAAAATGCCGGGCAGGTCATCCCGCCGGAAGCGGGATTCGGCCCACCACTTTAAAGTGGTGGCGGGAAGGTTGCAAGATCGGGTATCCCTCCCAATGTTTCAGAAGGTAGGCATAACAATAATCGGGGGCGTAGTTCAGTTGGTTAGAACGCCGGCCTGTCAAGCCGGAGGTCGCGAGTTCAAGTCTCGTCGCTCCCGCCAGATTTTAAGGAAAGGTTAATCAAATAATTGATTAACCTTTTTTGCTAGGGTGTATTTTGTATACATAACCCCGAAATATAGCCTTTCATCTTGATGATAGGGTTTTTATTGTTATATTGAAACCATCATGACCAATTCAATCATAACCGGAACCGGCAGCTACATACCCCTCGTAAAGGTGCCTAACCGGCAATTTCTTGAAAATGAATTCTATCAGGCTGATGGGACAAAAATATCCAAGGCCAATGAAGATATCGTTAACAAGCTTCAAGAAATAACCTGTATCCGTGAGCGGCGTTATGTCGAAGACGATCTTTCCACTTCCGACATGGCTTATCTGGCAGCTGAAGCTGCGCTGAAGGGCATCGACAGAGAAGAGCTTGATTATATCATTGTCGGGCAAAATTTCGGAGATGTTAAAAAAGATAACATTACACCCGATATGGTTCCAACCATCGCCGCCAGGGTAAAACACAAACTGAGAATAAAGAATCCTTACACCGTGGCCTATGATATCCCCTTTGGCTGTCCGGGGTGGCTGCAAGGTATGATAACGGCTGACTATTATATAAAATCCGGTGATGCCAAGAAAGTTATGGTGATCGGCGCTGAGACGTTATCAAGGGTATCGGATCCCCATGATGTTGACTGCATGATATATTCGGACGGCGCCGGAGCCACGGTGATGGAAGCTTCCGAAAACGGCGGCGGTGTTTTGTCCCACGTCACAAGATCCGATACTTATGATAATGCCTACCTGCTGACAGTCGGTAAATCATATGGTTCCAGCCGCAATCGCAATGAACTGTTCATTAAAATGCAGGGGCATGACATTTATAAGTATGCCGTCAGAACCGTCCCTCAAGTCGTGCAGCAGAGCCTCGATAAGGCCGGATTAACTTTAAGCGATGTGAAAAAAATCTTGATCCACCAGGCCAATCAGAAAATGGATGAGGCTATTTTAGAAAGGTTGTTTAAACTCTACAAAACAGATAATGTCCCCGAGAACATCATGCCGATGACGATTTCATGGCTGGGTAACAGCTCTGTGGCCACATTGCCGACCATGCTCGACCTTTTGCAAAAAGGAAAGCTCGAAAATCATAATAGACTGCAATCCGGAGACATTGTGGTATTTGCTTCGGTCGGTGCCGGCATGAATATCAATTCCATGGTCTATAAAATGCAATGATTCAGCAGCTCCGGGAAATCATTCATAAAGCCCACCAAAGGAAGTGGCCTCAGAAAAGCTCCATAACTCCCCTCATTTCCTTGGTCAGCTTTTCTTTTAATTTGGTAATTTTTATTACATTTAACCTCAGGTGGCAGGCCGATTCGATATTTTCAAGATCCAGGTCTGAATAATCTTTTTCCTCCAGACTGTAGCCCATGGATTTTGCAGCCATATTGGCAAAACGAACGATCAGGATTTCCTTGGGCGGCTTTTCTTCTCTCGCCTCATCATTGTCCGGCCCTACTTCTTCATGATCCGATGCCCCCTTGATATAGCTGTCAGCGTATTTCCATTTTTCGAGCAGCTTGGCACCGAAGACACAATGGTGCGCGGAGATGGTGTCGATCAATTTGGCGGTTGGAATTCCTCCGTTTAATTTGCCTTTACGCTCCATGTCGGCAATGATCTGCAGCAGGGCCAATTTGCCGATATCATGCAGCAGGCCCATTGAAAAAGGATCGGCCGCTAATTTGAGATCAAGCAAATTAGCCGTGATTTCCGATGCGTAGGCGCAGGCAATTGAATGCTTCCAGATCTTTTCAATCAGGGTACGGTATTTCCGGGTTTTCATGGTAACAAAATCGCGGGCGGTTAGTTCGGCGACAGTTTGTTCCGTAGCCGCAGCGCCCAGCCGCGAGATCGCCTGCGCCAGGGATTTGTTTTCCATAAAGCCTCTGTAGTAGGCTGAATTGGACATCCGGATCAGTTCCGCCGCTATGGCCACATCCTTTTTTAGCAGGTCCGCAATCCGTTGCGAAACAGCCCCCGTTAGGATTAACTCACGAAATTTCGCATGGATTCTGGGAAGCGTCGGCAGCGTGATTTTTTTTCCCTCAAAGGCAGTGATGATACTGTCTATAAAATGGGCGTTGTTGTTTCTGTCTGAGGTTTTAGTAACCCTCTGTTCAGGTTGGATATTGCGCAGACGGATTCCAATCTTTGACAGCTTTTTGCCGATCGTATTGATATCGAAAGGTTTGGCAATGTAATCGTCGCAACCTGATTGGATGCAGCTGACCACACGATCCTTGTCTGTAAAGGATGTGACCATCAGGATTTTGGCTTTATGTTTTTTGGATACTTCAAGCTTGATTTCGGTTGCGATTATTTCGGATAGGACCTGGACGCCATCCATTTCCGGCATGTCAATATCCAGCATGATCAAGCCAAAGGGCTTGCCTTGCTGATGGGCTTTATGAAACCCGGCGACAGCATCCCTGCCATTGTCAACGGCAACACATTCGCCGAAGTTTTCCATGATCAGCTTCAATTTTGTTCTGCTGACCATTTCATCATCAACGACCAGAATTTTCATTTAATACTCCGTGAGCCGTAATATTTTCATTTTGTAAATAAATTTCCAGTTGCTGAAGCTTTTCTTCAAGTTCACCGGCCAGATGTTCAGCCAGTTCGGCCTGTTGCAACCCGGCTGCTTTTTCCAGAGCAGACGCAATGCCGGCAACCCTATTTGCGGTGAGATTGGCGGCACCGCCCTTGATTGAGTGGGCTTCTTTAGCAATTTCTTTAAAGTCCAGGCTTGGAATTGCTCGCTGGATGGCTTTGATCTGGGATCTGACCTTTTCGGTAAATTCATTCAAAATGCCATTCAGGACTTCTTTTTCCCCCATAAATTCACTCAATGCTCTATCAAGGTCAATTGGCTGGTGGGCATTTGGTTTTTTTATAACCGGCCGGGCGACATCCTTTTGTGCCTTCCCGGCCGCAGAGCCGGCAGGGCCGGTGGCCGTCCATTTTTCTATCAATGATAGCAACGGTTCCCGGAACAGCGGTTTGCCGATCCAGTCGTTCATCCCCAGACCAAGGCATTTTTCCATCACGGCCGCGAGGTTGTTGCCGGTCAATGCAATTATCGGTACTGATCGCTGGCCCCTTGTCTCTGGTCGCTGGTCACCTGGATCAGAATCCTTCTCAATTTTATTGCGCATTCCGCCTTCCGCATTTTGTTGGATTTGGGATTTGGGATTTGGGATTGCAGATTTTAATTCGGAATTTTCTCCGATTTTATTTTGATTTTCAGATCCCTGTCCTCTGCCTTCGTCTTTGAGCTTCGCGCTTTGAGCTTTGAGCTGCAACTCGCGAATTTTGCGGGTTGCCTCATAGCCATCCATGAGGGGCATCTGAATGTCCATCAAGATCAGATCATATTGAGTCCGGCTGAAAAACTCCACGGCCTGAAGCCCGTTGTCAACCATATCCACGCGGTGGCCTGCGGTTTGAAGAATTCTTTGGATCAGCTTCTGATTGATTTCATTGTCCTCGGCTACCAGAATGCGCAATTTTTTCTGAATACTTATGGCGTTATCGGGGTTTGCCATTGTTTGTCCGATCCCTGGCCTTTTGAAATATCTTTTAGTTGTTTTTTTCGAGATACCGAACCGTCTGCATATTCCGACATCCAGACGATATAATTGGCTATTTATTGTATCGGCACTTAATCGGAAAAGTTGAATGCCAAATTCGGATTTCAGAGTCTTTGCGACCCATCAAATCAGATCAATAATAGCCGGTGTATAGTCCGGCGGCGGCTCAAAACCAAGTAGTTTCAGGCAGGTTGCAGCAATGCTGCTAATGCCAAGACCCTTATGATCTGATAGTTTCATCTTCACTGTACCGGTTGGATCAAATATGTAAACAGGAACCGGATTCAACGAGTGGGCGGTTTTGGGCTTTGGAATTCCGGTTTGCTCATCGAGGACAATTTCACCGGATTTTTTATTTCGCTGAAACATGTCATCAGAATTGCCATGATCTGCCGTAACTATAAGAATTCCATTTGTTTTTTTGACGGCTTCAAGCAGACGGGCGAGACACAGATCTACCGTCTCAACTGCAATTTCAACCGCCTCAGGTACACCGGTGTGGCCGACCATATCACCGTTGGGGTAATTTAGTCGGATAAATCTGTAATCTCCCCCTTCGATGGCCTCAACCAACTTATCGGTTATCTCAGCGGCCTTCATCCACGGGCGTTGTTCGTAGGGGATGATATCCGACGGGATTTCAATATAATCTTCTAAGGATTCGTCAAATTTACCGGAGCGATTCCCATTAAAAAAATAGGTGACATGGCCGAATTTTTGGGTTTCACTGATGGCCAATTGTTTAATTCCTGTTTTTACGAGGTACTCTCCCACCGTACGATCAATGCCCGGTGGATCTACTAAATATTTCTTGGGTATCAGCGCATCTCCGTCATACTGCATCATGCCGGCATATTTTGCATTCAGCTTTGGCCCGCGGGGGAAATTGTCGAAATTCTCATTCTCGAATGCGATGCTCATCTCAATGGCTCTGTCTCCCCGGAAATTAAAAAAGATAACACTGTCGTTATCCGTAATCGGTCCCAATGATTTGCCGTCACGGGATATGACAAAAGGCGGAAGATCCTGATCGATAACCTTCGGATTCTCCTGACGCAAAATACCAATCGCTTCGCCGGCGCTCCCAAATGAGCGGCCTTGCCCCAGGACATGTGTTTTCCAACCCAGTTCAACCATTTGCCAATTGGCATTATAGCGGTCCATTGTTATTTTCATACGCCCGCCTCCGGACGCAATGGCAAAGTCGATTTCGCTATCTTGATTTAACGCTGCCAGAAAATCTTCAAGCCGGCTGACATATTCCAGGGCCGATGTCGGTGGCACATCCCTGCCATCCAAAAGGATATGGACACAGGCCTGTTTGACCCCCTGTTTTTTAGCCTCGGCCAATAGCGCTTCCAGATGATTGATATGGCTGTGAACATTGCCATCTGACAGGAGACCGATAAAATGAAGCCTGGAATCGTGGGCGTTAACATTGGCAATCAATTCCTTCCAAACCGTTCCGTTAAAGAGGGTTCTTTCTTCGATTGCATGATTTACAAGGCTGGCACCCTGTTCAAAAACCCTGCCGCACCCGATGGCATTATGGCCGATTTCGCTATTGCCCATATCATCATCAGAGGGCATTCCCACCGCTGTTCCATGTGCCTTCAGCCTGGATGCAATGCTGTTGCCTGCAAGCCAATCCAATGTCGGTGTATTGGCTTTGCGAACAATGTCACCCTCTGCATATTGGCCGATGCCGACCCCATCCAGAATGGCCAGAACCACCGGACCTTCAGGACCTGCGAAGTTTTTGTTTTTTTTCAATGGTTGCATAGAAGACTCCCGCAAAATTGACACGACCCCGGTTGAGTTAAAAAAACCAGTTGAGCGCTTTTTCGCTCAATTATGGTACGGGCGTTTCAGGGATTTTTCAACCCTGAACCTTTTTCCCTGAACGGTTACAATATAGGACCATCCCCCCGAAAATCAAATACCCTAATGAAAATTTTCCTTGACTTCACCGGTTTCATACAAATGATCCAATCATATTAAAGCTTACTTTGCGAAAGTAAGAATTACAAGCCCCTCCTACAGTGAAACGAAAATTTTGTCAGTAAGCATTTAACACTTTCCGTAAATCCAAGGATAAATATCATGAAAATACAATCGAACGAAAAAATTAAAAACCTAAAAGACAAAGTGAAGGGCCAAATAGTGCTTCCCGGTGATCCGAATTATAACGAAGTCAGGGAAATATGGAATGCCATGATTGATCGTCGACCGGCTGTCATCATACAGTGCGCAGAAGCTGATGACGTTCCACATGCAATCTCTTATGCACGTGACAACGGGTTAGAGATTTCCATCAGAGGTGGTGGGCACAATATTGCCGGCAGTGCTTTGTGCGATAACGGCCTGATGATCGATTTTTCTAATATGACAGCTGTAAAAGTTGATGCACAAAAAAGGCGGGCCTATGTCGAACCTGGTGCCACACTCGGCGATTTTGATAAAGCGATACAGGCCCATGGATTAGCGACACCGGTAGGCATTAATTCAACCACCGGTATTGCAGGACTGACGCTGGGTGGCGGATTTGGATGGTTGACGCGTAAATACGGTATGACAATCGATAATCTTATCTCCGCGGAAATGGTAACGGCGGATGGAAGGAAGATACAAGTTTCGGAAGGTGAGAACACTGATCTATTCTGGGCGATTCGAGGCGGTGGAGGCAATTTCGGTGTAGTCACCCGGTTCGAATTTGCGCTCTATCCTCTAGGACCTGAAATATTGGCTGGATTGATTGTTTTTCCCATCGACCAAGCAAAACAAGTTCTCCAAAAATATCGTGGATTTGTAAAATCCGCACCTGAGGAACTCAGTATTTGGGTCGTCCTTCGTAAGGCCCCGCCATTGCCATTTCTTCCCGTTGCTGTACACGGAAAAGAAGTTGTTGTGCTGGCCATCTTTTATGCGGGCGATATAGCAGAAGGTGAGAAGCTTATCGATCCTTTGCGCAGTTTTGGAGACGCTTATGGTGAACACATTGGTACTCAGCCCTACGTACAGTGGCAGCGAGCCTTTGACCCATTGCTCACCCCTGGCGCAAGAAACTACTGGAAATCTCATAATTTTATAGAATTAAGTGATGGCGCCCTGGATGCGATTATCGAATTTGTGGGCAAAATTCCTTCACCACAGTGTGAGATATTTCTGGGTCTCATCGCAGGCGCAGCCAATCGTGTTTCATCAAATGCAATGGCATATGGTCATAGAGACGCCAAGTTTGTTCTGAACGTGCACGGACGATGGGATGATGCAGCGCAGGACAAGATCGGTATTGCATGGGCACGAGAGTTTTTTAAAGCGTCTGCGCCCTACGCCTCAGCTGGCGTCTATGTGAATTTCATGACTGAAGACGAAAGCGATCGGGTTGCGGCCGCTTACGGCGTGAACTATGCCCGACTGAAACAGGTCAAAAAGAAGTACGATCCTGAGAATATTTTTCATAATAATCAAAACATCAAAGGGTAGAAGTTATTGAAAATTAATTTGAATAGCTGTGATATCGAATAATAAAGAATTTAACTCCTATAATAATCCTGCAAACACTTATAATGGGTGGGTTGATTATTCCGGGCCTTGAGTCCCCGCACAATCGCTTCGGCTGCAGAAAGGGTGGTTATAAACGGCACTTTGTTGATGATGGCGGTCCAGCCGATGGCGTATTCATCGGCTCGTGAACGCTGCCCCAGGGGCGTGTTGATGATCAGGTCGATCTGGCCGTTTTTGATATCATCGGCCACATTCGGACGTCCCTCCCTTATTTTCATGACGGTTTCCACGGCAAGGCCGCGATCGGCAATATACTGCGCTGTTCCTCTGGTGGCCACCAATTGATAGCCGAATTTTATCAATTCTTCAGCGATGGGAAAAGCCCGGGCTTTATCGTTGTCGTTGACGCTTAAAAATACGGTTCCCGAATCGGGAATCGTGATCCCGGCCGCCTGAAAGGCTTTAAATACGGCTTCCCCGAATTTGGGTGCGATTCCCATCACCTCACCGGTGGAGCGCATTTCCGGCCGCAGGAAAATATCCGTTTTGCCGAAGCGATCAAAAGGGAAAACGGATTCTTTGACGGCAACATAGGGCCTTTGATCCTTAAATTTGTAATCGAGTTGATCAAGTCGTTTGCCGGCCATTACCTTGACGGCCAGTTTGGCAATGGGGATTCCCGTGGTCTTGCTGACAAAGGGCACGGTTCGCGAAGCGCGCGGGTTGACTTCGATGACATATATGGTGTCAAACATGATCGCAAACTGGATGTTAATCAGGCCCTTGACCCCGAGGGATCTGGCAAGCAGTCGTGTATATTCCGTGATATCTTCCTGTTGATCCCGGCTTAACAGGAAAGGGGGCAGTACGGCCATACTGTCGCCTGAATGAACACCGGCCTCTTCGATGTGCTGCATAATCCCGCAAATTTCCGTATTCTGTCCGTCGGAGATAGCATCCACATCAAACTCATAGGCATCTTCAAGGAAGCGATCGAGAAGCACGGGATGTTCCTCGGATGCGGTAACCGCATGCTGCATATAGTGTTGCAACGATTCCAGGTCATACACGATTTCCATGGCACGGCCGCCAAGCACATAGGAGGGCCTGACCACCAGCGGGAAGCCGATGCGCCGGCCGACTTGCAGGGCCTCATCAACGCCGGTGGCCGTACCATAATGGGGGTGGGGTATGTCCAGTGAGTCCAGCAGGGCGCCAAAGCGATCGCGGTCTTCAGCCAGATCAATGGAATCCGGCGAGGTCCCCCATATCGGCACCCCGGCTTTTTCCAGGGCCAGGGCCAGTTTCAAAGGCGTCTGACCACCGAACTGAATGATGACACCATCGGGCTTTTCCAGCTCGACCACGTTTAACACATCCTCGTAGGTCAGCGGTTCAAAATATAGTTTATCCGCTACGTCATAATCGGTGCTGACCGTCTCAGGATTGCAGTTGATCATAATGGCTTCGATGCCCAATGATTTTAAAGCCAGTATGCCGTGAACACAGCAGTAGTCGAATTCAATTCCCTGACCGATCCTGTTGGGGCCACCGCCGAGGATGATGACTTTTTTTTTGTCCGAGGGCAAGGATTCATTTTCCTGGTCATAGGTGGAGTAGTAATAGGGGGTAAAGGAATCAAACTCCGCCGCACAGGTGTCGACGATCTTAAATGCAGGCTGGATACTGCAGGCCTTTCTGAAGCTGCGGATTTCGGCTTCACTTTTAGCGGTCAGCAGGGCGATGTGTTTATCCGAAAATCCAAGACGTTTGGCCTGGTGCAACGTCTGGGGGGTGATGGTATTACGGGTTTTAAATTCGGCGGTGATACCGGCTTCAAACTCGGATAGCTGATGCAGATTTTCCAGAAACCACAAATCAATACCGGATGTTTCTGAAATATCTTCCCGGGATATTCCATTTTTCAGGGCCTGCCAGATTTTTAAAATTCGATCCGGTGTTCCGGAGCGAAGATCATCGAGCAGGGCGTCGCGGGACAGATGGGCATAGCCGTGGTTGTCGTTGGCATGAAAACCCGACCAGCCGTTTTCCAGGGAGCGCAGGGTTTTATTCAAGGCCTCCTTAAATGTGCGCCCAATGCCCATGGCTTCGCCGATGGACTTCATCTGGGATGTCAGCCGCGGGTCTTCATCCGGGAATTTTTCAAAGTCCCAGCGCGGGATTTTAACCACCACGTAATCAATGGCCGGTTCAAAGCAGGCCGGTGTTTTGCGCGTAATATCGTTTGGAATTTCATGCAGATGGTATCCGACAGCCAGCTTGGCGGCGATCTTGGCGATGGGAAACCCGGTGGCCTTGGAGGCCAGGGCGGAGCTGCGGGAGACGCGCGGGTTCATTTCAACCACCACCATCTTGCCGGTGGCCGGGTCGAGCGCAAATTGAATGTTGGCCCCGCCGGTTTCCACTCCGATCCGGGCAACTATCTTTTTGGCGGCATCGCGCATGTTCTGGTATTCCACGTCGGTCAGGGTTTGAGCAGGCGCTACGGTGATGCTGTCTCCGGTGTGAATGCCCATGGGGTCAAAATTTTCGATTGAACAGACGATTACAAAATTATCGGCTTCATCCCGCATGACTTCCAGTTCGTACTCTTTCCAGCCCAGCACCGACTGTTCAATCAATATTTCAGTGACGGGACTGGCGCTCAGTCCCCATTTGGCGGCTTCATCAAATTCCTCTTTATTGTAGACGACGCTGCCGCCGATACCGCCAAGGGTAAAGGCCGGCCGGATGATCAGGGGAAAACCAATAGTCTGGCACAGGTCCCGGGCCGCTTCGATGGTACGGACACACCCGCCATTGGGCACTTTCAAACCGATTGCGCCCATGGCATTGCGGAAAAGCTCCCGATCTTCAGCCAATTTAATTGTTTCGAGCCGGGCGCCGATCAATTCAACACCGTATTTTTCCAGTGTTCCGTTTTCGGCCAACTCGACCGCCAGGTTGAGGCTGGTCTGCCCGCCCAGGGTCGGCAGCAGGGCATCGGGTCGCTCCATCTCGATGATCCTGGTCACGGCATCGGCGTGCAACGGTTCGATATAGGTTCTGTCCGAAAATTCGGGATCCGTCATAATGGTTGCAGGATTGCTGTTTATGAGAATAACAATAAATCCCTCTTCCCTCAGCGCTTTGCACGCCTGGGTGCCCGAATAATCAAACTCGCAGGCCTGGCCGATGACAATCGGCCCGGATCCAATGACTAGAATCCTTTTGATGTCTTTGCGTTTAGGCATTGAATTGTTTCATTTCCTTTATAAAGGTTTCAAAAAGGTAGCGACTGTCCCGGGGCCCGGGCGCCGATTCGGGGTGATACTGAACCGAAAAGGCCGGCAGGGTTTTGTGCCGGAAGCCTTCGAGAGTTCCGTCATTAAGGTTGATATGGGTGATTTCAACTTCGTTTTGCGGCAGGCTGTCGGCATCCACAATAAACCCGTGGTTTTGGGATGTGATTTCCACTGCCCCGGAGGGCAGGTGCCTGACCGGATGATTGGCCCCATGATGGCCGAATTTCAGTTTGCTTGTTTTAGCCCCCAGCGCCAATCCCAATATTTGATGGCCCAGGCAGATGCCGAACAGGGGCTTTTTACCCAGCAGCGCTTTGACCGTATCTACGGCATAGGCGACCGGTTCGGGATCGCCGGGGCCGTTGGAAAGAAATATTCCGTCAGGATGCCACCCCAGCACCTCTTCGGCGGAGGTGTGGGCCGGGAACACCCTCAGTTCACAACCATGCTGGAACAAGGCCCTTAGAATTGAAAATTTTACGCCGAAATCATAGACGGCAACTTTGAAGGCCGGCGGTTGATCATGATGGAGGTTTTCATCCAGGGGCCAATCATAGTGTTCCGGCGTGGTGACTTCCCGGGCGATGTCACGTCCGACGAGCTGTTTGCCTGCCTTGAGCCGCTGCAGCAGAACATCAACGGGTTCATCGGAAGTTGTAATCATTCCCATCTGGGCGCCATGATCACGCAGGTGACGGGTCAGCTGCCGCGTGTCGATATCGCTGATACCGACCACAGCGTAATGCTTCAGGTATTCATCCAGGGATCGGGTTGCCTGCCAGTGACTGACCACAGGGCTGTATTCGCGAATAATAAATCCTCCGGCGTAGATACGACGGGATTCAAAGTCCTGGGGGTTGACCCCGTAGTTTCCAATCTGGGGATAGGTCATGGTCACCAGTTGAAAATGATAAGATGGATCCGTCAAGATTTCCTGGTATCCCATCATGGCGGTATTAAAGACCACCTCACCCATGCCGGTGCCCATGGCTCCCAGACTGAGCCCTTCAAAGCGGGTTCCGTCGGTCAAAATCAAACGTGCTTTCATAGGATTCTTGCCTCTTGGTATAAATTTTCGATAATCTGGTTTCCGAAACCTTCGCCATTGGTCATTTGATTTTGAAGGTTTCAGGTTTCAGGTGTCAGGTTTCAGGAGTTCAGTGATTTAGGAATCAAGGTATTCAGGGATTGATGAATTCTTGTATCGGTGAATTTAATTGACAGAATACCAATAATACCAAAATTCCTAAATTCGCAATTCCTCAATTAAAGGATTGCTGACACCTAACACCTGGCACCTCTAGTAGGGTCAGCCACCGTGCCGACCCGCAACCCGCGAACATGCAACCCGCAACTCGCAACCCGCCTTAATCCCTCTTAAACTTACTGTAATCGGGTTTGCGGTAGCGGCTTTCACCGCCGCCGTCAATTGCCAGCAGCGATTCAACCTTCAACGGCAGGCCGAACAGCTGGATAAATCCGTGGGCATCCTGCTGGTTGTATACATCTTCTTCGCCGAAAGAAGCGTAGTCTTCACGATAGAGGCTAAAGGGACTCTGGCGTCCGGCAATAATAATATTGCCCTTATACAGCTTCAACCGCACGGTACCGGTAACCGTTTGCTGGGTGACCTTGACGAAGGCGTCCAGCGCTTCCCGCAGCTGCATAAACCACATGCCATTGTAAACCAGTTCCGCATATTTGACGGCAACGAAATCTTTGTAATGCATGGTGTACTTGTCCAGACACATGCTCTCAAGGGCCTGATGGGCGCGAAAGATGACCGTCCCGGCGGGGGTTTCATAGACTCCCCGGCTTTTCATTCCCACCAGCCGATTTTCAACCATATCCACCCGCCCGATTCCGTGGGCGCCGGCAGTTTCATTCAGGCGCACAAACAAATCAACCGCCGACAGCTTCTCGCCATTAAGGCTGAGCGGATTGCCCTTTTCGAAACCGATTTCGATATACTCGGGTTCATCCGGTGCATCCTCCGGGCTGACCGACAGTTGAAACATGGATGGCTCCGGTTCGTTCCAGGGGTCTTCCAGCAGTCCTCCTTCATGGGAAAGATGCATAATATTGCGGTCCCGGCTGTAAATATCCTTTTCGGTCTGCGTCAGGGGGATGTTGTATTTCCGGGCGTATTTAATAGCATCTTCCCGGCTGCCGATTTCCCACTCGCGCCAGGGGGCAATTACTTTGAGCTTAGGGTTAAGTGCCATCGCAGTCAGTTCGAAGCGAACCTGGTCGTTGCCCTTGCCGGTGCAGCCGTGCGCCAGGGCGTCGGCACCCTCTTTTTCTGCAATTTCCACCATCTTCTTGGCCATCAGAGGGCGGGCAATGGAGGTTCCCAGCAGATAATCACGCTCGTAAACTGCTCCGGCCTGCATCGTTGGGAACACATAGTCTTTTAAAAATTCTTCCCGCAGGTCGAGCACCACCAGTTTGCTGGCCCCCGATCCGATGGCTTTTTCCTCCAGGCCGTGCAGTTCTTCCTGCTGGCCAACGTCGGCGGTGAAGCAGATGACTTCGCAATTATCGTAATTGTTTTTGAGCCATGGAACGATAACGGAGGTATCCAATCCGCCGCTGTAAGCAAGCACCACTTTATGAACCTTGCCTTTTGTCATTTTTTCTCCTTTTTCCTCCAAAAAAAAAGCCCCGGTATTTGCCGGGGCTTTTAGTAATAAACAGGTTGGAATTATGATTATCATAGGCAGTATATAGGACACCCGGCCAATCGCTGCCTGGAACGGCGGCGGCGGTAACGGCGGCGGGTGTTGGCTAAAGTCTGCATCATGTAATGGGTTTTCCTTCCAAAAAGTTTTCGCGAATATGGCAGAACTGAATTATGTTGTCAACCCTAAAAATAAAAATTATTGTGCGCACAAAAATTGGGTGTTACCTATAGCTATATAAATACCTAAATAAAAAAACATCTTTGATTATCATAGGAGATGCCCGTGAACGACCCACGCATCGCCCAACTAAACCTGCCGCCGGGTATGATTGACTTTGGCGTCGGTCAACCCAGTCCGGCACTTCTGCCGCTGGCGCTGTTAAGAACAGCTGCCGCCAACCGGTTGGACGGAAAGGATGCTGCTTTTTTGGCCTATGGGGCCGAGCAGGGGGACGGCTATTTTCGTGCTGCGCTGGCCGGGTTGCTCAGTGAGCACTATCGCCTTGCGGTTGAGGCCGACCAGCTTTTTGTCACCGCCGGCGCCTCCATGGGGCTGGATCTGCTCTGCACCCTGTTTGCCAGACCCGGTGACACCATTTTTGTGGAAGAGCCGTCTTATTTTTTAGCCCTGCGCATTTTTGCCGATCATCACCTGAAAATTATCAGCCTGCCGATGGATGCAGGCGGTTTGATTATCGAAGCCCTTGAAGAAAAACTGTCCCGCCACCGACCCGTATTTTTATACACCATCCCGACCTTTCACAATCCTTCCAGTTACACCCTGGGAGCCGACCGTCGGGAACTGTTGGTAGAATTAAGCCGGAAAAATAATTTTTTAATTGTGGCAGATGAGGTTTACCATTTACTGAACTATGCGGCCAGCCCACCGCCGCCACCCCTGGCAAGTTATATTGAAGCCGATACTGTTCTTTCACTGGGTTCTTTTTCAAAAATCATGGCACCGGGCCTTCGTTTGGGCTGGATTCAAGGAGGCGCTCAACTGTTGAAACGCGTTACGCGCTGTGGTTTGCTTGACAGTGGCGGCGGGCTGAATCCATTTACATCGGGCGTGATGCGAAGCGCCATTGAAATGGGCCTGCAGCGTGATCAGCTGAAAATTTTAAAAACCACTTACGCCAAACGCAAGAGTGCTTTGAGCAAGGCCCTTAAAATCTATCTTCCGGACTCAGTCCGTTATTCCGAGCCTGAAGGGGGATTTTTTATCTGGCTGGTTTTTCCGGAAGGTGTGGACACCGAAAAAATGCGAGCCGAAGCACGGCGAAAAAATGTCGGTTACCTGCCGGGGATAAAATTTTCCAGCGGCAGGAAGCTGAAAAATTGCGCCCGGTTGAGTTTTTCCTATTTTGATGTTCCGGAGTTAGAGGAAGGGGCTAGAAGGCTGGGTCTGGTCATCAAAGAGCATATGAAGGGTTATTAGAATTAATGACTCATAAATTCGAATGAAGATTAAAAGGCCAGGATTAATTTTTTAATAATTTCATACACCCGGATTAGGCTTTTCAGGCTTACCCATTCATCGACGGCATGGGCGCCGTGCCCGATGGGGCCGAACAGCACGGAGGGTATGCCCTTTGCACCGGCCAGGGCTGAATCGGCCCAGAATGACAGACCCACCGGTTTGGACTGCGGCGTTGCCTTTTGCAGGCGTTTTAAAATTTCCGCATCATTCGGGACGCGATAGGGCGGCCTTACAAAAAACTCGCGCCCCGTTACGGTGTGGTCTCCGGCGTGGTTTTTAACCGCTTGAATAATCCGCTCCGGTTCACTGGTAAGATCGCCGGGAGATTCCTCCGGGAGGGTGCGTCGCTCCCACTGCAAGCATGACCGGCTGGGAATAACACTCAATTCTGATCCGCCCCTGATGATACTGATGTGAATGGAAGGATAGCCCAGCAATGGATCCGGGCTGCGACCCAGCAGCTCGGCCTGGATTTTGCTCAGCTCTTCCATCGCGGACCGTAACGGTAAAATGGCATCGATGCCCTGTTCGGGGCGGCTTCCATGGGCGGCTTTGCCGGTGACTGCCAGTTCATACCAGGTAAAGCCTTTGTGACAGACACCGATGTCTTCCTCGGTGGGCTCCAGAAAAATGCCGCCGACGGGTTTGGGTCGGACCTGGGGCAGCCATTTTTCAACCAGATGCTCCATCCCCGTACTTTTATCCTCTTCATCGGATACAAAGGTGAGAAGAATGTCCAGCGGGGGCGGGTGCCGGGTGAAATAATCGGCCAGCAGCAGCATAATGGCAACGCTGCCCTTCATATCATAGGTGCCGCGACCGTAAAGCCTGTCGCCTTCACACCTTAGGGTAAACGGTTGATCCATTCCGTCGACACCCACGGTATCGAGGTGGGCGTTTAACAATAGGGAGCGGTTGTGCTCTTTTCCCGGGACGATGGCGGCCACATTTCGTTGGTGATGACCGACATTCTGCAGGTCAGGGTCCAGATTCCGGGTTTGAAGATTTTGGACGATAAATTCTGCGATTTCCCCTTCTCCGGGACCGTTTGACAGGGTCCGATTAATGGAGTTAATCTGAACCAGTTCGCTTAAAAGGGCGAGTATGCGATTTTCCATAAATGTGTCTTTCCGGAATCCAGCGCTTTTTCAACGTATTTCGTTACTGGGTGCCGGTCGAAGATCCCATCTTGAGCGGGGATCAAGTCCGGCATAACCGGCAGAATTTGGGCGCTTTTTTGAATTACGACACTGTCTGGATGTCAGGGATGCATGATAAAGATCTGAGAACCAAATGTCAAACCAAAGGAGATAAAACCGCCATGGATCGGAAATTCAAAGGCGTCATGTTCGACATTGACGGGGTGCTCGAGTTTCAGGGCAAAGCGTACCCCGGAGCCGTCGAGCTACTCGAATTTTTGCGCAAAAAAGGAATTATAATTCGAATTTTATCGAACAGTACCCTGAAAAGCCGCAAGTTATGCACCGAAAAATTGAACCGTCACGGATTCGGCGTGACCGAAGCGGAAGTCATAACAGCTTCCTGGGCCACCGCCCGTTACCTGAAGACTTTAAAGCCAAAGTCCTGCTGGGTTATGCTGAAAGGCAAAGGGATCGAGGAATTCAGGGAATTTAAAATGGACGAGGAGACCCCGGAATATATCGTTCTGGGCGATTACCGGGAAGAGTTCAAATTTGAGAATATGAACAAAGCACTGAAGCTCCTGTTGCAGGGCACCAAACTCATCGTCATGATACCGGAAAAGGTCGATCACAGCCTGGGTGGAGTAGAGCTAACTGTCGGGGCTTACGGCCAAATGCTGGAAGATGCCGCCGGAATCAAAGCGACTTATATCGGCAAGCCGAATCCCTACGTGTTCGACATCACCCTTGGCAGCATGGCCCTTGACCCTGCTGAGGTTTTGATGGTCGGAGACCGCATGTCCACAGATATTATAGGGGCCAAACAGGCAGGATTACCGTCCATACTGGTTAAAACCGGCGAATTTAAGCCCGCTGATCTGGAGGGCGACATTCAACCCGATTTTATTGTCGAGGCGGTGGGTGATATCAAAGCGTTTTTTTAAAAGGAGGCCTAAACAGTAAATAGAAGCTATCCGGTTACAGTCGTTCCTGCGCTGCACTTTTGCTGAACAATTTCCTGCAAGGTATGCGCCCCCTGCCATTGGATAATATGAACTCTGGGAACACTTTGATTCAAGGCTTCGAAGGCCGATTCCATTTTGGCCACCATGCCGCCTTTGATGACACCTTCGGCGATCAGAGTTTGCGCGTCGGCAATTGAAAGGGAGGGCTGGGCCCGTTCACCGATGAGAACGCCCGGAACGTCAGTGATAAAAACCAGGTCGGAGCAATGGGCCGCGGCTGCCAGCGCGGCGGCCGCGCTGTCGGCATTTACATTGTACGAGGCACCCTTTGCATCGGCGGATATGGGAGAAATCACCGGCACCCGGCCCGACTGGATTGCGTCGATAACCACTGCGGGATTGACCTGTTTGATTTTGCCCACAAAACCCAGGTCCCGGCCGTCCCGGATGAGCGGATCAACCACAAATAACCCCTGAGTTTTACCCGACATCCGCAGGCTGGGGACTCCATTGGCCTCAAGCCAGGACGATATGCGCTGATTGACGGTTCCGGACAGAACCGTTTCGACAATTTTGATGTCTTCGGCCCGGGTGACCCGGATACCGTCAATGAATTCGGTTTGGCGGCCGGCATCCTTCAGGGCCTGGGAAATTTCGGCCCCGCCGCCATGGACGATGATGACTTCGACCTTCTGGCTGGATTTTATCGCCTCGGCCAGTTCCCGGAAGCCCTTTTCGTCTTCAAAGGCGCGACCTCCGATTTTGATCAATATTCTGGATTTCATGTTTATGATCTTTGACCTCAATCATGGTACACTGTTGAGAAGTGGTTTCAAAGCGCCAGATTACGTTTGAGGGCAAGGCGTCTCGCGGATTGAAAGCGGAGTCCGCCTGAGGCGGATGAGCAGTACATTTCAATCCGCGTGACAACGCCGCCCTCAGACGTTAGATGGTGTTTTGAAACCACTTCTACATGTTCTCCAGGACTTCTATCCCCAGCAGATCCAACCCCTTTTTCAGCACCACGGCGGTCGCTTTGATAAGCGCGAGGCGGGCGCTGACCAGTTGTTTATTGCCGGCCTGTATAACCTGATGTTTATTGTAAAACTGATTAAAGGCTTTGGCCGTATTAAAAATGTGGACGGCAATTCGCGCCGGATTGAGTTCCCGGGCGGCGCCCTCGACTTCCCCGGGGAAGTCGATTAATTTTTGCAGCAACTGTAATTCCTCCGAATTTCCGAGCTGGGAGAAATCCGCATTTTCAAGTTCCAAACCGGCAGATCCTGCTTTTTCCAGGATCCCGAAGATCCTGGCATAGGCATACTGACAGTAGGGCCCGGTAAAACCATCGAAAGAAATCGACTCCGCCGGATCGAAATTGATGCTCTGGGCGGGGCGGACGCGCAACAGATAATATTTAAGGGCACCGATGCCGATTCTTTCGGCCCGGCTTTTTACGTCGTCGTCGGAAAGTTTTCCGTCTGTATCCCGCTGGCGGATTTCAGCGGCCGCCAGTTTTTTCATTTCAGCGATCAGATCGTCGGCATCAACGATTTTACCCTCTCTGGATTTCATTTTGCCTTCGGGCAGGTAAACCATTCCATAGGAAAGGTGATAACAATCCTGGGCCCATTTATTTCCAAGATCGGCCAGAATTTGAAACAGGCATTTAAAGTGGTATTCCTGTTCACTGCCGACCACGTAAATTGAAAAATTCAGGTGGTGCTCTTCTATTTTAAGGATCGATGTAGCGATATCCTGGGTGATGTAAAGACTGGTGCCATCAGGTCGTAAAACCGTTACCTTTTTGGCCTCTCCATTTTTCTCCTGGCCGAATTCCTTGGCCGGCAGTTGAAATACGATGTTGCCCTGGGCGTCTTTTTCAAATACCTTGGCTGCCAGCCCTCTCTGGATGGCATCTTTGCCGAGTTTGTAGGTGTTCGATTCGTAATAAAACACATCAAACTCAAGTCCGAAGTCATGATAGGTTTGGGAAAATCCATCATAGACCCAGGAATTCATGGTTTTCCATAGATCGACCGTTTTTGGTTCCCCGGCCTCCCATTGCTGGAGCATCTGTTGTACCTGGTTTTCCAGGTCGGCATCCCGGTCAGCCTCCCGGGCAAAGCGCACATACCAGTCGCCGACAAAGTGGTCTCCTTTTTTTCCCGCCGACTGCGGTGTCGACCCATCTCCCCAGCGCTGCCAGGCAAGCATGCTTTTACATATGTGAACACCGCGGTCATTGATCAAGTTAGCCTTGACAACCCGATGGCCGGTTGATTCATATAGTCTTGCCACCGACATGCCCAGGGCACCATTGCGAAGATGACCCAGGTGCAGCGGTTTATTGGTATTGGGCGATAAATATTCGACCATAACACGCTTGCCACGGCCGGCTGAGGATTCGCCGTAGCTGTTATCTGCTGAAATAATTTCTGAACAAATGTCACCGAACAGAACCGCAGGAGATACGGTTAAATTGAGATAGGGTCCTGTTGCGACGGCTTTTTGCAGAACATCATCGGCGGCCATATTTTCGGCCAGTTTTTTGGCAATTTCGGCCGGAGATTTACGGAATTGCTTTGCAAGCGGGAAGCACCCTACCGCGAAATGGCCCAGGTCAGTATTGGGAGGAAATCCAATTTCAAGTCCGTCCGGTATTTGATTGTAAATTTTTTGAGCTGCGGAAGTGATTTTTCTTAACAGTGCTTCCTGGAGTATTTTAACAGTCATTCAGACTTCCTTGTTATCATTAACTTTTTTTGATTGATGGGTGTCCGTTTTTAACCCTGATATCACAAACTTTGGTGATATGACAGAAAAACAAAAGACGATCAAGGAGAAACCTTTGGAACTGATTTAGAATTTGCTTTGACGCTGTCCAGCTTATTTGCTTCGATACCACAAGATAATGTGGTTATTCCAGACTTGACACACAATAATTTTTTTGTAATAGTTGCATGTTAGGATTGAATTTCATCTCTTATTCCCCGCATTGCATCCACCGGCCAGAAGAGATGACTGGCGCCAATCGAAAACCCCTAACAACCCGTGCAGGAGAAAAAAAATGGAGAAATACGCCGAACAGACCAAGCAGGAATTCGAAGGATGGGAAGAATTTATCAGCAAACCCGTTGATGAAAAACTGCAAGCGTTTAAGCAAAACGGACGCATCTTTGATGTCATCTATGCCCAGCAGTTTGATAGAGAATTCCTGGACTCTCTGTGCAATTTGGCCGACATGATTCGATTGCTTGCCAAAACCAAAGTGGGCCAGAGCAAGCTCAGGCACCTTCTGCCCCACAAGCGGGCCATGCTTTATTTTGTCCAGCCGTCCACGCGAACTTTTCTGTCTTTTCAAAATGCCTGTCACATTTTGGGGCTGACCATTTCAGAAATTCGGGGCACTTCTACCAGTTCTGAAGTCAAGGGAGAATCGCCGGAGGACACCATTCTAACCTTTGCCAGCTATGTCGACCTGATCATATCAAGACATCCGGAGGCCGGATTCGCCGAAAAAACCGCCTGGGTGCTGAATCAGACCGAACGCCCCGTGCCGGTTTTAAACGGCGGTTCAGGACCCGATCAACATCCCACCCAGGCCCTGCTGGATATTTACACCCTGGAACGGGAGTTCAGGACCATCGGCGGCCTGGACGGCAAAAAGATCGCCATGGTGGGGGATTTAAAGCGCGGACGCACCGTGCGCTCCCTGAGCTATCTGATGAAAAACTATAAAGATGTGAAGCTGGTGTATGTCGCCCCCGAAGTATTCAAAATGAAAGATGACATCAAAGAATTTTTAAGCAAACACCACATCCCTTATCAGGAAACCGATGATTTTGAGAGCATTATGCCGGAGGTCGACGCCATTTACATGACCCGAATTCAAAATGAATATTCCGAAGATCCCGCCAGCGAAGCTGAAACCTATCCGAGTTTTCATTTGAAAAAAGAACATATGTCCATGATTCAAACCCACTGTGCCATTCTGCATCCGCTGCCCCGGCGCTACGAAATTGACAACCGCATCGATAAAGATCCGCGCGCGGCCTACTGGCGTCAGGAGCGCTGCGGCATGTGGATCCGGGCTGCTCTGATCGCCTATATCTATGGCGTGGAGCAGGTGATATTTGATGAGTTTTCTTAATTATTGCTATCGGCGGCTATCTTAAGTATTGCCACGGGGGAGCGGCTTTCCGGCCGCGATTTGTTTAACGGTGACGGGTTGATCGCGGCTGGAAAGCCGCTCCCGCCCACAATATTTCTCAAAGCAACAGTACCGTGGAAATGGCGATCAATTAATTTACCGATACCCAGCAACTTTTAGCGTTTTTTGCGGCACGTAGATCCAGTCACCAAAAGCCTGACTGAATTCCAATTCCGTATTGGCTCCCGGTAAACCATCTTCTGTAATTAATCTTTAACCTTGACACCGGCTTTGATCCGGGCCATATTTTTTAATCTATCGGAACCTTTTTTTGACAATCACTGTTAAACGACATCAAGCGGATTAAAACCTGCAGGAAAGCAATTATGGACTACGTTGAACCGCCTCCGGTAAGAGTGCCGGATAATAAGAAAGCTGAAAAAAAATTCCGGGAAGTAGTAAAAAAGCCCAAAGCAGACAGCCGGATCGTCATCCAGAAAGCCCAAATCAGGGATGTTGAAGAAATCCTCGCGCTGGTAAACGGTTTTGCGGCTTCTAACTTGATGCTTCCCCGCGGCCCTCAATATTTATATGAGAACATCCGGGACTTTGTCATTGCCAGCGACGAAAACGTCCCGGTGTACACCCTGACGGATACCAGGGAGGTATTAAATCTTATTGTGGCCTGCGGCAGCCTGCACGTGCTCTGGGAAGATATCGCCGAAGTCAGGGCTCTGGCGATTCATCCGGATTACCAACATCTGGGGCTGGGAAGCAAACTGGTCGCCTACATGCAGAAGGAGGCCCGTCAGCTGGGAATCCACAAGCTGTTTACGTTTACCATGACCGAGGAATTTTTTGGGACGCTGGGATTTAAAAAGATCAAAAGAGCTGACCTGCCGCCGAAAGTCTGGGGTGAATGCAGTCGCTGCCCCAAATACTTCCGCTGTGATGAGGTCGGAATGGTTCTGGAGCTTTGACAGCCTGGTGCCGGCGACACCTTTTTTAGAGGTGCCCCTTGCCGATCTTTACTGCGACACGCACTGTCTTTGGCATGGAGGTTGCCGATGCTGAATGTCCAAAACAATTTAAGTGGATTGCCCGCTTTAAGTTTTCCAACTTTCATGGGCTGTGATTTGTCCGCGGATTTTGACAATGCTGCGCTGGATGTGGTCGTCACCGGGGTGCCGTTTGATCTGGCAACCACGATCCGGCCGGGGACCCGTTTTGGCCCGGCGGCGATCCGCCAGGCGACCGCCCACCTGGACTGGGAGCTTTGCCGCTGGCCCTGGAAATTCAGGGTTTTCGATAAACTGCGCGTCATTGATTGCGGTGATCTCAGTTTCGACCCCACCGCCGGCGAGCAGATGGTGGTCGGACTCCAGTCGCATGCCGCTCACATACTTGCCGCCGGAAAAAGCATGCTGACGCTGGGGGGGGATCATTTCATCACGCTGCCGCTTTTGAGGGCCCACGCCAAAAAGCACGGTCCCCTGGCGCTGATCCATTTTGACGCCCACACCGACAGCGAAAAAGATCAGGGACCTTTAAATCACGGTACGATGTTTTACCATGCCGTCCAAGAAGGTCTTCTCGCTCCTGAGCGATCCGTGCAAATCGGCATTCGTACGGAATATGATAGAACGGGCCACAAATTTACAGTGCTGGACGCAGGCTGGGTCATGGATCACAATGCCCACGCCATCATAAAAGAAATAAGGCGGGTGGTTGGAGATTGCCCCGCCTACCTTACCTTCGATATCGATTGCCTCGATCCTGCTTTTGCACCGGGAACCGGGACACCGGTGGTCGGTGGTCTGTCCACGGATTTAGCGTTAAAGATTATGCGCGGATTGGTGGGTTGCAAACTGGTCGGCATGGACGTTGTTGAGGTCTGCCCACCTTATGACCATTGCGAAATTACATCCCTGGCTGCGGCAACTCTTGGCCTGGAGTTTCTTTATGTCCTGGCGGCCGACAGGAAAGAGAATTGGAAGTAAATTATA